>Ga0194090_1054_pt1 | contig 24951 bp, 24 predicted proteins | sample LauGreFa1BDMLBDN_2_FD_133660 | JGI IMG/M metagenome (GOLD analysis project Ga0194090, IMG submission 133660)
GGTCAGCACTGAGGTGCTGAAGACACCGCCTCGGGTTTGGCCATCACGCCCGTTTCCGGGTCAAATTCTGCGGCCTTGAGGTACAAAGCCAGACCTGCATCCATGGTTTGGGCATGCTGCTCGAACCAAAGGCCGACCTCATGCAGCAACTGCCGGACCAAGGGCAGTTGATCGAGTTCTCGACCGCGTCGCAAACCCTCGCGCATGACTTGCAAAATGGTGTCGTGTTGCTGGGCGTGGCAACCCATGGGCCCAAATTGGGTTTGCGCCATCCAGCGGTCTTCGCGCTCGAAATGGTCTTGGGTGTGGGTGAGGACGGCCTCGTAGCGGTCCATCAAATCGGCATCGTTGGCCATTTGGGCAGCGCCTAACAAGGCGACAAACTCGACATGGGTCTCGTCCATGGGGGCCATGTCCACCGCCAAGTCATCTGACCATTGCAAACTGGGTTCGCTGGGGTTGGTGTATTTGTCGTCAATCACGATCTCGGTCATGGTGTCGCTCGCATCAATGGGTTTTGGTTGGGGACAGTTGGGTTCAGCCCGCGCTCAAGCGCGCTCAAAGATGGCGGCAATGCCTTGACCGCCACCAATACACATGGTCACCAAGGCATAGCGCCCTTGGATGCGATGCAGTTCATGCAAAGCCTTGACGGTGATCAAGGCACCCGTGGCCCCAATCGGGTGGCCCAATGAAATGCCCGAGCCATTGGGGTTGACCTTGGCGGGGTCAAGGCCCAGGTCGCGGGTAACCGCACAGGCTTGGGCGGCAAACGCCTCGTTCGCTTCGATGACATCCAAATCGGCCACCGTCAAGCCTGCTTTGGCCAGGGCTTTCTGGGTGGCAGGGACGGGGCCAATTCCCATATAAGCTGGGTCCACACCCGCATGGGCATAGGCCACCAAACGTGCCATGGGCTTCAAGCCACGTTGCTGGGCCACTTGGGCGTCCATCAACACCACGGCCGCCGCAGCGTCGTTGATGCCCGATGCATTGCCTGCGGTCACGGTTCCGTTTTCTTTGATGAAGACCGGTTTGAGTTTGTAAAAGTCTTCCGCAGTGGCCCCGGTGCGGAAGTGTTCGTCGGTGGCATAGGCGACGTCGCCTTTGCGGGTTTTGAGCATCACGGGCACGATTTGGTCAGTGAACCGACCTTGCGCCGTGGCACGCTCGGCGCGCAGGTGGCTCTCCAGGGCCAAAGCGTCTTGCTCATCCCGGGTGATGCCCCATTTTTTGGCGATGTTCTCGGCCGTCACCCCCATGTGGATGGTTTGAAAGGGGTCGTGCAAGGCGCCGACCATCATGTCCACCATTTTGGTGTCGCCCATGCGTGAGCCCCAGCGCATGTTCAGGCTGGCAAAGGGCGCGCGGCTCATGTTTTCGGCACCTCCGCCAATGGCAATGTCGCAGTCACCCAATTGAATTGTCTGGGCCGCAGACACAATGGCTTGCAAGCCAGAACCACACAAGCGGTTCACATTGAAGGCAGGGGTTTCTTGGCCACAACCGGCTTGGATGGCGGCCACCCGAGACAGGTACATGTCTTTGGGTTCCGTGTTGACCACGTGGCCAAACACCACGTGGCCCACATCCGCGCCATTGACCTGGGCGCGGGACAAGGCCTCGCGCACCACCGTGGTTCCCAATTCGATGGGCGGCACATCTTTGAGGCTGCCGCCAAAGGTTCCAATCGCGGTGCGCACGGCACTCACAACGACAACATCACGCATGGGGTTCTCCTGGATAAAAGTGAAAGTTCAGTGGGCTCAAGCGTCGCGGGAGTCCGCCACTGGTTGCTGGCCAAAGTCGGGGCGCTTCAGGTAGGCCAGTATTCGAGCAGCAGCCTCATCTGGAGAGGCCAGCGCGCCCGTGGTTTTGAGGTTGACAAAATTCTCTCGGTCGGGAAACTGGCTGGGGTCCCCAGCACGCAAATCGGATTGCATGTCGGTGTCAATCACCCCGGGTGCCAAAGAAACTATGCGTGCGCCGTTGGGCAAGCTGGCCTCTTCCAGGGCCACACAACGGCTGAAGTGATCCAAGCCGGCTTTGCTGGCGCAATACATGCTGCTGCCAGCCATGGCGCGCCGACCCAGACCGGAAGAAATATTCACCACCTTTTTGGATGCATGCCAGGCGCGGGTGGCGGTCAAAAAAGCCGCAGTGAGTTGCATGGGGGCTTGCAAATTGATGGCCAAGGTTTGTTGCAAAAGCTCATCACTTTGAGGCGTCATTGGGCCTAAGTGGCCAATCACGCCCGCGTTGTTGATCAAGGTGATGTTGGCAAATTGAGCGGGGTCCGACTGTTGCAACCAAGCCAACAGCTTTTGCGCCACGGGTATGGGCTGTGCAAGGTCCGCACGCCACTGAACCAAGCTCGCACCCTTGCTGGCAGCCCAGCTGTCCAAAGCGGGAGCGCTTTGGCGTGAAATGCACAGCAACTGGGCATTCGCCTGGTCACAAAGTTGTTGCGCCAATGCCAAGCCCATGCCACGGGAAGCGCCGGTCAATATGGTCAGGTTTTTCATGCGGTGCGTGTGAATGAATAAGCGCTTCATTATGACCAGAGTTCAGGCCGGATGGCGGGGCAAGCAGGGCCCCAGAGTAGCTGTGGTGACAGGAAATCTGGAGTGATTGACGGGCAAGCTCAACCCATGCAGAGGGCGACGAGGTCGCGGCATGTCATGTCATGGGTAAATCCCTCAGTGCCAAGGCGTTTTTTGTCAGGCATGATCGCCGCATAACAACGCAAAATCAAAGGAAACATGCGATATGAATGATCTCACTCCAGCCCCTGAAGCTTCGGTCCCTGCTTCCCCACCCCGGTTGCTGATTCCCCGCCTGGGACCTTTGTATGACTTGTTGACCCCGTTTTATTGGCCGCTGATCCGATGTGCCACGGGTTTGATTTTGGCGGTTCATGGTTGGGGAAAAATTGTCAAAGGCCCAGAAGTGGTGGCACCCGTGTTTGCAAAGCTGGGCTTTGAGCCCGCCTTGGCGGTGGTTTACTTGCTGATTTTTGTCGAGTTTTTCGGCGGAATCAGTTTGGCGCTGGGTCTGTTCACCCGATTTTTTGCAGCGGCCATCACCATTGAAATGGCGGTGATTTTCTTCACCCAATACCTGCCCAATGGATTCTCTTGGCTGAACAAAGGGTACGAATTTGTATTGCTGTGGGGCTTGGTCTCATTGGCCATTTGGTTGCGCGGCGGCGGGCCTTATTCCTTGGACCGTCGCTTGGGTGTGGAGCTTTGAATCAGCCATGGAAAAAACAATGAACCCCAAAAAAACTCAAACCATCGACAGGCGCCTTTGGCTCAAAGCGGGCGCCTTGGGCCTTGGTGGCGCCTACAGCGCCATCTCTTTGCCTCTGGGCGCCCAAGAGGTGTGGCCTGCTCGACCGGTGAAGCTGATCGTTTCCTCCTCGCCAGGTGGTGGCACCGATCTGTACGCCCGCATGTTGGCCCAGGCCTTGGGAGATGTGTTCAAGCAGCAGTTTGTGGTCGAAAACCGGCCTGGGGCCAGCGGCAATATCGGGGCCGCAGCGGTGGCCAAATCGCCTCCAGACGGCTACACCTTTTTGGTTTCGGCCAATACATCCTTGACCATCAATGGCAGCTTGTTCAAAAACTTGTCCTATGACGCGGAGCGCGATTTCGTTCCCATCATGCGCGCGTTTGCGCCTTTGGTGCTGGTGGTCCATCCAGCCACCAAGGCACGCAGCTTGGCCGAGTTGATTGACTTGGGCAAGCGCGAACCGGGCAAGGTCTCATTTGGCTCGGCGGGCACGGGCAGCACCACTTACCTGGGTGTGCGCATGCTGGAAGAGAAAACGGGTACCCGCTTTTTGCATGTGCCCTACAAAGGTGTCGGCCCCGCCTACCAAGATTTACTGGCTGGGCAGTTGAATTTTTTGTTTCCAGATGTGGCCTCTGCCCTGTCTTTGATCAAGTCCGGCAAGATCATTCCCATCGCCAGTGAGCAGCGCACGCCTTTGTTGCCGGGTCTGCCCACTGTGGCCGAGGCGGGCTTTGCCGATGTCAGCACCAACAGTTCGTTCAGTCTGGTTGCCCCCACTGGCACCCCGGCTGCGGTGGTCGAGCGCATCCACCGTGAGTTGGTGGCCATCACCAAATCGGCCGCGTTTGCGGCCAAGCTCGAATCACAGGGCTTGGTGGGTGAAGTGGATTCTTTGTCGGCTTTGTCCGCCTCCATGAAAAAGGAAAGAGAAAGTTATGCGGCGTTCATCAAGCGCAACGGGATCGTTGCCAGTGATTGAGGGGGTTTTATGCCATCCAGTTTGACCCAACAACACCCCGTGGTGGTGGTCGGCGGCGGCATAGGTGGCGTGGCCATGGCCCTGGCCATGGGGCGCCAAGGGCATCGGGTCCAGTTGCTGGAGCAGGCCGATCAAATTGGGGCCATTGGATATGGCGTGCAAATGGGGCCCAATGTCATGCCCATGCTGGATGAATTGGGGGTTGGGGAAGCAGTTCGCGCTGCTGCTTATTTCCCCAAAGAGATCATGCTCTATGACTACCTCACAGGGCAAACGCTGTCACACATCCCTTTGCAAAGCGCTGAGTTCGCTCAACGCTACCAGTCGCAACCCTATATCGCTATTCACCGTGTGGACATGCACGAGTTGTTGCTCAAAGCCTGTGAAAAGTACCCCCATATTTCACTCAATCAGTCCACCACCGTCACCGGTTACACCCAAACCCCAGACACGGTGAGCTTGCAAACGTCACAAGGCCAGACCATCCAAGCCACTGCCGTGGTGGCATGTGACGGATTGCGCTCGCGTTTGCGCGCCCAAATGCATCCTGAGGATGTCCCGCGTGAATCGGGTTATGTGGCCCACCGCAGCCTGATCCCGATGGACCAAGCCCCGGCCCAGGTGCAACAACGCCAAAGCGTCACCATGTGGGCTGGGCCGGGCTTGCACGTGATTTACTACCCGTTGCGACAAGCCAGCTTGCTCAACATTGTGTTGGTGGTGCGCATGCCTGCGCATTTGTCGTCTACCCAAGACCAGGGGTACCAAGAATACTTGCAAGCCTTGTTGGCACAGGCGCAGCCCGAGGCACAGCAAGTGGCGCGTTTGGTCCATCTTGAGCGGCGCTGGGCGATTGCTGACCGCGAGCCCATGCGCAACTGGCACGATGGCCGCGTTTGCCTGTTGGGCGATGCGGCCCACGCCACGCTGCAATCCTTGGCCCAAGGGGCTGGCATGGCGCTGGAGGATGTGGTGTGTCTGTCGCAACGCATGCAGCAGCACGGCATGGACGTCTCGTCTGCTTTTAAGGCGTTTGAGCGAGCGCGTTTTTTGCGAACGGCGCGGGTTCAATGGGTGTCTCGCCACTTGTGGGAAGACTATCACTGCGACGGCGTGCAAGCGCAGGTGCGCTCTGACATCTTCAGCCAACGCAACGTGGAAGACCAGTACCGCTGCCTGGACTGGCTGTGGACGCCGCAGGCCCAGTTCACTTGACTGAAGTGGCTGGCCTTCACATGTTTGTTCACTGCTCTTGCGGCGGTTTGAAGCCAGGGGTTTGCGGTTGACAGCGGCCCACTCGATTGAAGACTTGCGTCTGGCGGCCCAGCGCCGTTTGCCACGCGCCTTGTATGATTTTTTCGATGGCGGTGCAGAAGATGAAATGACCTTGCGCGCCAACCGCCAGGCATTTCAGGATCTGCGTTTCAGACCCCAGGTATTGCGCAATGTGTCGGTCATCGACACCCAAAGAGAGGTGTTTGGTCGCATCATCGCCATGCCCATGGCCACGGCCCCGACCGGCGCACTGGGGTATGGCTATCCAGGCGCAGATGTAGCCGTTGCCAAGGCGGCGGTGGCTGCCGGCATACCCTACATCTTGTCCAGCACGGCCACGGCATCCATGGAGCGCATTGCCAAAGCCGTTCAAGGGCGGCTTTGGTTTCAGCCCTATACCCTCAAAGACAAGGACTTTTTCTTTGGCTTGATTCGCCGCGCCCTGGCGGCCGATTACGAGGCATTGGTCATCACGGTGGATTTGCCGGTGGGTGGGAACCGCGAGCGTGACCGTCGCAACCACTTTTCTGTGCCATTCAAATTCACCGGCCACAACCTGTGGGACTTTGCATCCAAGCCTGCCTGGTGGTCGCGAATAGCGCGGCACGGCATGCCGGTGATGGAAAATCTGTTGGGTTTGGCCGCACATCAAACCAGCGCCTCGGCTTTGGCCTCATCGGTGGGGCGCAACCATGACACGGGTTTTGATTGGGCTGCCTTGCAACAAGTGCGCGATCTTTGGCCCAGGCCCCTGGTGCTCAAGGGCATCTTGCATCCAGCCGACGCAGAGCGCGCGTGTGCCATGGGTTGCGATGCTTTGGTGGTGTCCAACCACGGCGGGCGGCAGTTGGACGGGGCGGTGGCCAGCTTGCATGCTTTGCCCGATGTTTTGCGGGCGGTGCGCGGGCGCATACCGGTGTGGGTCGACGGCGGTGTGCGGCGAGGCCAAGATGTGGTGAAGGCCCTGGCATTGGGGGCGCACGGTGTGTTGATAGGGCGGGCCATGGTGTACGGCGCGACTGCAACAGGTCAGGCCGGTGCCCAGCGTGCATTGGCCATCTTGAAAGACGAGCTAATCCGCACCATGAGCTTGTGTGGCACCTCGAGCTTGAGCGACATTCGTGCAGAATTGTTGATGCCACTGCCTGAGGGTGGCATGAAGGATCCAGCCAACACATGAACATGGGTGTTGAAGTGCGCTGTCGTATTTTTTCCTTTGGGAGTAATTGAGACGTGAATTTCATTCAAAAAACAGGGGTCGTTTGCGCCTGCAGTTGTCTGTTGCTGTGTTCTATCGGCTGGGCACAAACTGCGGGCACCGATGCCACTTACAAACCCACCCTGGGACAAATGGGCAAAGACGTGATGTGGCTGCCCACGCCCAAAGACTTGGTAGACAACATGCTGCGCATGGCCCAGGTCAATGACCAAGACTTGCTGTATGACTTGGGTGCCGGAGATGGTGTGATTGCCATCACCGCCGCCAAAAAGCACGGCGCGCGCGCGGTGGGCATTGAGTACAACCCCAAGTTGGCTGCTTTTGCACAGCAAAAAGTGATTGAAGCGGGGGTGCAAGACAAAGTGCGCATCGTTCACGGCGATATTTTCCAAACCGACTTCAGCCAGGCCACGGTGCTGACACTTTATTTGTTGCCAGAAATCAATTACCAATTGCGGCCCACGATTCTCAAAATGAAGCCTGGAACCCGGGTGGTTTCGCACGACTTCGACATGGTGGAATGGGAGCCCGATGCCATCACCCAAACCGCCCGCGCCCGCGCCATGATGTGGGTGGTGCCTGCGGATGTGGCCGGAAACTGGACCTTTCAGCCCAGCAGCGGTGCGCCGTTTGGTGTTCGGTTGGAGCAAATTTTTCAACGCATAGGTGGTGTGAGGCGTTTTGGGGGGCAGGAGCAGGCCTTGGTGGGGGCCCAGTTGCAAGCCGATCGTTTGAGTTTTCAATACGTCGCTGCCGATCAAAGCATCCACACCGTCAAGGCCACGGTGCAAGGCAATCGCATGCAGGGCCAAGACACATCGATTGGCCATGTCATCGATTTCACAGCCCACAGGCAATGATGGCTGTGGTTCCATTTTGGGCGACTCCCCATGCGCTTTGAGGACACACCGTGGTCGATGACTTGAAATCTTTTTTTGCCGGCCAATGGCGCGATGCCAATGGCCCTGCATACAGCACCCACTACCCCGCAGATGGCAGCGTTGTGGCGCGACTGCATGCGGCCACCGTGGCCGATGTGGACGAAGCCGTGCAAGCGGCTGAAAAAGCCCGTCTGCACAAAAGTTGGGCCGGCCTCAAGCGCCATGAGCGCGCGGGCATCCTCTACCGCATGGCCGCAGGCATCCGCGAGCGGGCAGAGGAGTTGGCACAGCTGCAACGCTTGGACAACGGCAAGCCCATCAACGAGACCCGTGCCTTGGTGGCCAGTGCGGCCGGCACGTTCCAATACTTTGCGGCGGCTTGCGAAACCTGGGAGGACCAACTCACACCGCAGCGCGGCGACTTCATCACCATGAGCGTGCATGAGCCCTTGGGCGTGGTGGGGGCCATCACGCCCTGGAACTCACCCATCGCCAGCGAAGCCCAAAAAATCGCCCCGGCCTTGGCCGCTGGTTGTGCGGTGGTGATCAAACCCGCCGAAATCACCCCGCGCATGGCCCTGGAGCTGGCGCGCATTGGCCAGCAAGCGGGCGTGCCCGATGGCATTTTGAGTGTGTTGCCCGGCAAAGGTTCGGTGGTGGGGGACGCGCTGGTGCGCCACCCCTTGATCCAGCGCATTGCCTTCACGGGGGGCACCGAGGTCGGCCTGGGCATTCAGCGTTTGGCGGCTGAAAAGCTCATGCCCACCTCTTTGGAGTTGGGTGGCAAATCGCCCACCATTGTGTGCGCCGATGCCGATTTGGACCATGCGGTGGCAGGGGTGTTGTATGGCATCTTCAGCTCATCGGGCGAGTCTTGCATCGCTGGCTCTAGGGCTTTTGTGCATGCCTCGGTCTACGCCGCATTTCGCGAACGACTGCTCGCAGGTGTGCGCGCTTTGCGGGTGGGCGACCCGGCCGATGAGCGCACCCAAATGGGCCCGCTGATCCACAGCCGCCACCGCGCGGAGGTCGAGCGCTACGTGGAATTGGGTCTGTCAGAAGGTGGACAGCTGTTGCACGGGGGTGGCCGACCCACGGGGACTGTTTATGACAGCGGGAGCTATTACCTGCCAACGGTCATCGAGGGCTTGCCCAACACGGCACGCATGTGTCAAGAGGAAATTTTTGGCCCTGTGCTGGCCCTGTTGCCGTGGCACAGCGAGCAAGACTTGCTCGATCAATGCCACGACAACGCCTATGGCTTGGCCGCAGGGATTTGGACCCAAGACTACAAAACCGCATGGCGACTGGGCAGTGCGCTGCACACGGGGACGGTATGGGTCAACACCTATAAAGTGTTTTCCATCAGCACCCCGTTTGGTGGCATGAAAATGAGCGGCATGGGCCGTGAAAAAGGCCGCCAAGGCATCTTGGAGTACACCCGGCAAAAGAGCTTTTATTGGGGCCTCAATGCCAACCCCATGCCTTGGGCGACACCGACCTGAGGCTTTGTTTTCAGCATCTCATTTAGAACATCAGGAGACACCATGCTTTTCCCCACCACCATTGTTGGCAGTTATCCCCAACCTGAATGGCTCATCGACCGTGAAAAACTCGCCGGCCGATTCCCACCGCGTGTGCGGGCCAAAGAACTGTGGCGCGTGGCAGAACCGCATTTGCAGCAAGCCATGGAGGACGCCACCTTGCTCGCCATCCGCGCCCAAGAAGATGCGGGCTTGGACATCATCACCGATGGCGAAATCCGCCGTGAGAGCTATTCCAATCGCATCGCCACCGCATTGGAGGGCATTGACATCGACAACCCTGGCGTGGGCTTGGACCGTTCCGGCCACCCCAACCCGGTGCCCCGCATTGTGGGCAAGATCCGTCGCGCCCGGCCCATCGAGTTAGAGGACTTGCTTTTTCTCAAGGCCCATACCCAGCGCAAGGTCAAGATCACGGTGCCTGGCCCGTTCACCATGTTGCAACAGGCGCAAAACGATTTTTACGCCACCGAAGAGGAGGCGGCCATGGACTATGCCGTGGCCTTGAATGCAGAGATACTGGAGCTTTTTGCCAACGGCGCAGACGTGGTTCAAGTGGATGAACCCTATATGCAAGCCCGGCCAGAAAAGGCCCGTCAATACGGCATCCAGGCCTTGAACCGCGCTTTGCAAGGCGTCACGGGCACCACCGCTGTGCACATTTGTTTTGGCTACGCCGCGGTGATCCATGCACGGCCAGAGGGCTACAGCTTCTTGCCCGAATTTGCCCAGTGCAGTTGCAGCCAGGTATCCATTGAAACGGCGCAGTCCGGCCTGGATTGCTCGGTGCTGAAAACCCTGGGCGACAAGCAAATCATGGTCGGTTGCTTGGACTTGAGCGACATGGCCATTGAGTCCCCGGTGGTGGTGGCTTCGCGCATCAAGCGCGCCTTGGCTTTCATCAAGCCTGAACAAGTGATCTTGGCGCCCGATTGCGGCATGAAATACCTGCCCAGGGAAGTGGCCAATGGAAAGCTCAAGGCGATGGTGGAGGGCGCCAAAATTTTGCGCGCCGAGTATGGGTCTTGAACCCATGCTCTTGTCCACACGGGTAGCCAGCCATGTTCAGGCCATGCCCATGGATTTTCAGTCGGAAGCCGTCAAAACTTGGCGCAAAAAGCGCGTGGGTAACGTGGGCCCCAGCCCTTGATAGCCCGGTATTTCCAGATTTTTTTCTTTGACCAAGGCATGCGCGTGTAAGTTGGCGTAGAGCGCGTCGTAAACGGGAAAACTGGCTTTCAAGATGGCATCGTCGGTGTCGTGCACCAGCATGATGCCTTCAGAAATCGCCAGCAGCCCCACAGCGATTTGCGCCCAGCGGTCGTCTGGACCCGCTTTGGCATGGTGCAACACATGGTCAACGCCCGCTTGAATGATGGTGGCGATGTGGCGCAAGGACGGATCATCCAAGGCATATTGGCGCATGATTTTTTCAAAGGTGGTGCCATGTTCATCATGCGAGGACAAGGCCACACCAGGCATCCCAAAGGGCGTGGCATCGCTGGGTCGCGTTTCTTCTTGGCCCCAGGGGATAAACACAAATTCCGCTTGGGTATCGACAAAGCGCTGTATCAACCAGGGTGAGGCCACCCGGTCGAGGTGGACAAAATCACGGGTGACCCATTTCATGTGCGTCCTTTGTGGGGGGTGATGGATTCAATAAATGGCCGGTTCGTCGACCGGGCCACCGAATGCAGTCTCTAAAAAATCAAAGTCGCAGCCTTGATCGGCTTGCAGGATGTGGCGGCTGAACATCCAACCATAGCCGCGTTCATAGCGGGGTGCCGGGGCTTTCCAATGGGCGCGTCGTTGGGCCAATTCCGCGTCACTGACTTCCAGGTGCAAACGGCGCGCAGGCACATCCACGGTGATCAGGTCGCCGTTTTTGATCAAGGCCAGGGGGCCGCCAATGAAGGCTTCTGGTGAAACGTGAAGAATGCAAGCGCCGTAGCTGGTGCCACTCATGCGCGCATCGGACAAGCGAACCATGTCGCGCACACCTTGGGCCAGAAGTTTGCGGGGAATGGGCAATTGGCCCCATTCGGGCATGCCGGGGCCGCCTTGTGGCCCGGCATTGCGCAGCACCAGTACATGGTCGGCGGTGATGTCCAAATTCTCGTCATCCACAGCGGCCTTCATCTCGGGGTAGCTGTCAAAAACCATGGCTGGGCCTGTGTGCTGGCGCAAATGCGGCGCGCAAGCGCTGGGTTTGATCACGGCGCCCGCAGGGGCGATGTTGCCTTTGAGCACCGCCAAGGCCCCTTCGGCATACAAAGGGCGATCCAGCGAGCGGATCACATCAGCGTTGTGCACCTGCGCTGTGGCCACGTTCTCGCCCAGCGTCTGGCCATTGACCGTCATGGCATCCAGGTGCAGGTGGTCTGACAAGGTCTTGATCAGGGCTGGCATGCCACCTGCGTAGTAAAAGTCTTCCATCAAATAGGTGTCACCGCTGGGCCGGATGTTGGCGATCACGGGAATTTTTCGGCTGGCCGCGTCAAAGTCGTCCAATCCCACGGTGCATGCGGCACCCGCACGGCGCGACATGGCGACCAAATGGATGATGGCATTGGTGCTGCAACCCATGGCCATGGCCACGGTGATGGCATTTTGAAAATGGTTTTGTGTGAGCAGTTTGGCAGGGGTCAGGTCTTCCCAGACCATGTCCACAATGCGCCGTCCACAGGCGGCCGACATGCGCGGGTGATTGGCATCTGGCGCAGGGATGCTGGAGGCGCCTGGCAAGGTCATGCCCAGGGCCTCGGCCATGCCCATCATGGTGGCGGCTGTGCCCATGGTCATGCAGGTGCCGTGGCTGCGGGCAATCCCGCCCTCAATGCCCAACCATTGCACATCGCTGATTTTCCCGGCACGTCTTTCGTCCCAATATTTCCAGGCATCAGAGCCAGAGCCCAGGGCTTGCCCTTGCCAGTTGCCGCGCAACATGGGCCCAGCCGGCAAATAAATGCATGGCACACCGGCTGAAATGGCCCCCATCAGCAGACCTGGGGTGGTTTTGTCGCAACCGCCCATCAGCACGGCGCCATCGATGGGGTGGCTGCGAATCAATTCTTCGGTTTCCATGGCCAACATGTTGCGGTACAGCATGGCGGTCGGGCGCACAAAGGCTTCGGCCAGAGAAATGGCCGGAAGTTCCAAGGGAAAGCCGCCGGCTTGAAAAATGCCGCGTTTGACGTCTTCCACCCGTTGCTTGAAATGAGTGTGGCACGGATTGATATCCGACCAGGTATTGACAATCGCAATAACCGGTTTGCCCGCCCAGTCTTGCGGGGCATAGCCCATTTGCATGGCGCGGGAGCGGTGGCCAAAAGAGCGCAGGTCGTCAGGTGCAAACCAACGCGCGCTGCGCAATTGATCGGGATTTTTGGGGGTGTTTTTCAAGCTCATGCACGCATTCAATCACCGACGCCAGGTGGCGTCAACGCGGGCTTGTCATGTGGGGTATGAAAGTCGCCTGTGATGGGCGACAGCTCAAGGGTTAACCCTTGGCTTGTTCGGGGGTTTCGGCGGGTTTGGCCGGTTTGCAATCCAGGCACACAAACATGCTGGTTCCCAGCAGTTTGCGGAAAGTTCCAGAGGCCCGGGGTTTGTGCAAGCCGCATTTGATGCAACTCATGGTGCTGCCTGCCAAGCCAGTGGTGCCGAATGGCGAGCCGCCTTTTTTGGACTTGTACCGGAGACCGTCTTGAGTGATTTTGGTGGTGTCGTCAGTGGCCATGTCTCTAAAGGATTCCCTTTTACTCATCTACCAGTGCACCCACCTGTCAACGCTCCGAGGAGGTCCACAAGGGGTGTGCAAGCCTTATTTTAAACGTTTATCGAGGGGGAGGTCGGGCGTGAGCTTTGTGGCGAATGCCGGGGCACTTGTTTCGATCACATGGGCCACTATGGGCTGACCTTGGTGTTGCGCAAGCGAAGCGTCCATGGGGTTTTTTGCCAGGCCACGATTTCTTGTTGAATCAGGTGATGGGACTGCGGAAAACGCTGCGACCAATCGCTGGGGCAAACCCATTCAAAGACTTTTTGTTCCGGCTCGCAATGCACCTGCAAACCCGTCATGTCTGGCTGGCGGCGTGAATGGCACAAGATGACCGACAAGCGCAGGGCCAACAATTGCTGAACCACCATGGGGTCCTCAAAGTCCATGTCGAGTTTGCGCAACTTGCCATGGTGACCCAGCACCAGCAGACTGAGGCGGTGCAATTCTGGCTGGCTAAAGCCCATGACATCGGCGTTGTCCAAAATATAAGCGCCATGTTTGTGGTGGTCACTGTGGGAGATGGCCAAACCAATCTCATGCAGTTCACAGGCCCAGGCCAGCTTGCGCTCAATCCGATGCGGTGCCTGGTTGTCAGCGGGATTCATCATGGCCAGCAATTGAAGGGCCACATCAGTCACACGTTTGGCCTGATCGCGGTCTACGCCAAATTTTTGGGCCAGCCGGTGGACGGAGGCATCGCGCACGTCCTTTTCGCTGTGGTCACGCTCCATCAACTCATGCATGGCACCATGGCGCAAAGCCCCTTGGGCCACGTGCAAGGCCTCGATGTCAAACTGCTCAAACAAGGCGGCCAACACGGCCAAACCGCCACCAATCACGGCGCGCCGGTCCTCCTTGAGTCCCTCCAAGCGCAAGCGGCTGAAATGTTGTGCGGCCTGCACGCATTGGATCAGCCAGGCCAAGCCATCACGGGTGATTTGCCCCGGCGTCCAACCGGCCAATTGCAACACGTCGGCCACTGCGCCCACGGTGCCAGACGCGCCATAGGCCTTGTCCCACAAATCGCGCGGGTACATGACCAGGGCTTCTTCCAACACGGCTTGGGCAGCCACTTTGGCCTGGTTAAACGCCTGCTCGGTGAATTGGCCTTGCGGAAAGTACTTTTGCGACCAAGACACACTGCCCACACGGTAGGAGTTCATGACGGAGGGTTCGCGGTTTTGCCCCAAAATCATTTCAGTGGATCGCCCGCCCACATCAAGCACCAAGCGGCGTTCGCCGTCATTGGGTAAAAACTGGCTAACGCCAATGTAGATCAACCGGGCCTCCTCGGTGCCGGAGATGATTTCAATCGGATAACCCAAAACCTGTTGGGCTCGGTTCAGAAAAATGTTTCGGTTGCGGGCTTCACGCAAGGTTTGGGTGGCCACGGCCCGGACCTGTCGGGCTGGCAGCCCATGTATGCGCTCGCGGAATCGGGCCAAACATTCCCAGCCGCGTTCCATGGCCTCTGGTGTGAGGTTGCGGTGTGCGTCCAAATCACCGCCTTGGCGGACGGTTTCTTTCAGGTAATCGGTGCGCACCAGTTGGCCGTGCTCCATGCGCCCCAATTCCAAGCGGAAACTGTTGGAGCCCAGGTCGATGGCGGCGAGCATGTCTTGATGGGGCATTGGTTTGGGCAATTGGAGTCTAGAGCTGTATGAATATACAGAAGCGGGAAATTCTAATGCGCCATCATGAACGAGTGATGACAGTTCAAAGACATCCGAAGGCAAAGATCTGCTTGGGGCAGGCTTATTTTCACCGTATTGTCACAATCGGGGCCTAAAGTCCAAATTTCCATGCGCGGCATGGTACCCAAATTGATTGAAGTCCCTCTTTGTTAAAGGATCTGGCATGTTAAATATGAAATCTTGGTTGGTCGCGATTGGCCTGTCCACCGTGGGTTTGGCTTCTATGGCGGTGGACATCACCGGCGCAGGGGCGACATTTCCCTACCCCATTTACGCCAAATGGGCCGAGGCCTACAAAAAAGAAACCGGCAATGGTTTGAACTACCAATCGATTGGTTCTTCGGGCGGTATTCGTCAAATCCGTGCCAAAACCGTGACCTTTGGTGCCACCGATGCCCCAATGAGCGGTGACGATCTCAACAAAGATGGCATGGTGCAGTTTCCCGCCATCATTGGTGGCACGGTTCCCGTGCTCAACGTGGACGGTTTCAAGCCCGGTGAGTTGCGCGTCAGCGGCCCTGTGTTGGCTGAAATGTTCATGGGCAAAATCACCAAGTGGAACGACCCCAAATTCGCGGCATTGAACCCTGGCAAAAACCTGCCCGATCAAGCCATCACAGTGGTGCACCGCGCCGACGGCTCAGGCACCACTTTCAACTGGACCGACTACCTGACCGTCATCAGCAAAGATTGGGCCGATACCGTGGGCCGTGGCGCTGCTGTGAAGTGGCCTGCTGCATCCTCCGTCGGTGGCAAGGGCAATGAAGGTGTGGCCGCCAACGTCAACCGCGTCAAGGGCGCCATTGGTTACGTGGAATATGCCTACGTCAAGAAAAACAACATGAACTTCATGCAGATGCTCAATGCCGATGGCAGATACGTCAGCCCTGATGACCTGACCTTTGCTGCGGCTGCGGCAGGTGTGGATTGGTTCAGCGTGCCGGGCATGGGTGTGTCCATGGTCAATGCCAAGGGTGCCACCAGCTGGCCCGTCAGCACCGCCTCTTTCATCCTGATGTACAAAGACCCCACCGACAAAAACCTCGCGCAAGAAGCGTTGAAGTTCTTTGACTGGTCATTCAAAAATGGCAAGCAAATGGCCGCTGATTTGGACTATGTGGCTTTGCCAGATTCTTTGACCCGCCAAATTCGCGAGCGCGTTTGGTCGCAAATTGCCAAGTAATTCGATTGGTTTGAAATGATCAACCCCACACGCAGGGCACCAGCTCGGCCCGCGTTGGGGGTTGTGAACTTAATAAAGCGACACCATGGCCCTCACTGAACAATCCCCCATGAGCCACCCAGCCGATACCCAGATCCTGAGTGCGGCCGCCCGTTTGGCGGTGGCCAAGCGGCAGCAACTGCAAGACAAGTTCTTTCATGCACTGACCTTGGGCTTTTCATTGCTGGTGCTGATCGCCTTGATGGGTATTTTGATTTCCTTGGTCATCAACGCATGGCCTTCTTTTCAAAAGTTTGGCGTGGGATTTATTTGGCGTGTCGAGTGGGACATCATCAACGAAGAGTTTGGTGCAGCGATTGCGATTTTTGGCACCGTGGCCAGCGCTTGCATTGCATTGCTGATTGCCGTGCCGCTGTCGTTTGGCATTGCGGTTTTTTTGACCGAAACCTGCCCGGTTGCACTGCGTCGCCCTTTGGGCACGGCCATTGAATTGCTGGCTGCAGTGCCATCCATCATTTACGGCATGTTTGGTCTGTTTGTGTTTGCGCCGCTGTTTGCCGAGTATGGCCAACCTGCATTGCAGTCCACCTTGGGTCAAATGCCTATTTTCAGCACTTTGTTCGGTGGTGCCATGAATGGCATTGGTATTTTGGCTGCGGGCATTGTGTTGGCCTTCATGATTTTGCCCTTCATAGCTGCCGTGATGCGCGATGTGTTCGAAATTGTTCCTCCGGTGTTGCGTGAGTCGGCCTATGGCATCGGCTGCTCAACCTGGGAGGTGGTGCGCAACATTGTGTTGCCCTATACCCAAAAGGGTGTGATCGGCGGGGTCATGCTGGGCTTGGGTCGGGCCTTGGGGGAGACCATGGCAGTGACCTTTGTGATCGGTAATTCACAGCGTTTGGGCACTTCGCTGTTTTCGCCGGGCACCTCCATTGCTTCCACCTTGGCCAACGAGTTTGGCGAAGCCGATGACTTCCATTTGTCCACCTTGTTCGCATTGGGATTTCTACTGTTTGTCATCACCTTCGTGGTGTTGGCTTTGGCCAAATGGATGATGGCCCGCACGGAAAAATCCAAAGGCGCGAAAACCTAAGGCAAGAGAAAAATCATGGACTTGAATCTTTATAAACGCCGGCGCTTGACCAATCAAGTGGGCCTGACTTTGTCCATGTTGGCCATGGCATTGGGCTTGTTTGTGTTGTTGTGGATACTGTTCGTGCTGTTCAAAAACGGCTTGCAGTCCATTGACTGGGCCATGTTCACCCAATCCACCCCGGCGCCCGGGTCCGAGGGCGGCGGCTTGGCCAATGCCATCGTCGGAAGCTTGATGATGGTGGGCTTTACCGCTTTGGTCAGCACACCGATTGGTATCCTGGCCGGGGTTTATTTGGCAGAGTACGGTGATCAAAGCAAAACCGCCAGTGTGACCCGCTTTATGACAGACATCATGTTGTCGGCGCCATCGATTGTTTTGGGTCTTTTTGTGTATGCCATTTGGGTGGCTCAAGTCAAACACTTTTCCGGTTGGGCTGGGTCCATGGCCTTGTCATTGATTGCCATTCCAGTGGTGGTTCGCACCACCGAGAACATGTTGCGTTTGGTGCCTGGCAGTTTGCGTGAAGCCGCCTTTGCCTTGGGTGCGCCGCGCTGGAAGGTGGCCACTTTCATCACGCTGCGGGCCGCACAAACCGGGGTGATCACCGGTTTGTTGTTGGCACTGGCGCGCATCAGCGGAGAGACCGCACCTTTGCTGTTCACCGCGTTGAATAACCAGTTCTTCTCCCTCGACATGAACGCCCCCATGGCCAATTTGCCGGTGGTGATTTTCCAGTTTGCCATGAGCCCTTATGACAACTGGGTGCGTTTGGCCTGGGGTGGGGCGTTGCTCATCACTTTGACGGTTTTGTTCCTCAATATTTTGGCGCGAGTCTTATTTCGCGACAAAGTCCAATCCTGAACACTAGGAGTTCATTGCATGCCCACCACGCCCATCCTGGAAGAAAAAACAGCCATTGAAGTGAGAAACCTGAGTTTTTTCTATGGCACGTTCAAGGGGTTGATGGATATCAATCTCAACATCGCAGAGCACAAAGTCACCGCCTTCATTGGCCCGTCTGGCTGTGGCAAGTCGACCTTGTTGCGCACCTTTAACCGCATGTACAGCCTGTACCCAGGGCAACGTGCCGAGGGACAAATCAAACTCTACGGCCAAGATATTTTGGACGCCGGGCAAGACTTGAATTTGCTGCGTGCCCGTGTCGGCATGGTGTTTCAAAAACCGACGCCGTTCCCGATGTCAATTTATGACAACATCGCCTTTGGGGTGCGCTTGTATGAAAACTTGAACCGTTCAGACATGGACGACCGGGTGGAGTGGGCGCTGAGCAAAGCGGCCATCTGGAATGAAGTCAAAGACAAGTTGGGTCAAAGCGGCCTGTCTTTGTCGGGCGGCCAGCAGCAACGCCTGTGCATTGCTCGGGGCATTGCGGTCAAACCGTCGGTGTTGCTGCTCGATGAGCCCACATCGGCCTTGGACCCTATCTCTACCGGCAAAGTGGAAGAATTGATCAGCACCTTGAAAAATGATTACACGGTGGTGATCGTCACCCACAATATGCAACAAGCTGCCAGGGTGTCAGACTACACCGCTTACATGTATTTGGGTGAATTGATCGAATTTGGCCAAACTGAAGCCATTTTCATGAAACCCAAACGGCAAGAAACTGAAGACTACATCACCGGCCGCTTTGGCTGATACAAAGGCAAACCATGGACAAGCACTTATCGAGTCAGTTCGACAATGAATTGCACAGCATTTCCTCTCGGGTCATGGAGCTCGGCGGTTTGGTGGAGTCTCAAATTCGACAGGCCATATTCGCCCTTTCGCACTTCAATATGGATGTGGCCAATGCAGTGGTCGAGGCCGAGCAAAAAGTCAATTTGATGGAAGTCGAGATTGACCACGACATCGCCTCTGTGATTGGGCGCCGCCAGCCCACCGCCCGTGATTTGCGGTTGCTGATGGCCATGTCCAAAACCACCGCCAATTTGGAACGGGTGGGTGATGAGGCTGAAAAAATTGCACGGATGGTCAAGTCCATCATCGAAAGTGGCTCAGCACGGGCTTTGCCCTGCTCGGAGTTGAATGTGGCCTCTGAGTTGGCCTCGGGCTTGCTGCGCAAGGCCCTCGATGCCTTGGCGCGCTTGGATGTACAGACAGCTTTGGTGATTTTGAAAGAAGACGATTTGATTGACCAAGAGTTTGATGGTTTTGTGCGCAAGCTCATCACCTACATGATGGAAGACCCACGAACCATCTCGCCAAGTTTGGATTTGCTGTTCTTGGCCAAAGCCATTGAGCGCATTGGCGATCATGCGAAGAACATTGCTGAATTCATCATCTACATCGTCAAGGGCGCCGATGTGCGCCACACCTCTTTGGCCGAGGTGGAATCGGTGGTGCGTTGATCATGCGCTTGCCCAAGGTTTTGATCGTTGAGGATGAGTCTTCCATCGCCGAGTTGATCTCGGTCAATCTCAAACACAATGGTTTTGCGCCAGTTTGGGCTGTTGACGGTGAGGCGGCCCAACGCGAAATTGACGCTGTGTTGCCCGATGCCATTTTGTTGGATTGGATGTTGCCCGGGCAATCGGGCTTGGCTTTGGCGAAAAAGTGGCGTTCTGATCCGCGCACCAAAGCGGTCCCCATCATCATGCTGACGGCGCGCGGTGACGAGCCCGACAAAGTCTCCGGCCTCAACTCGGGTGCAGACGATTACATCACCAAGCCTTTTTCCACCCAGGAGTTGGTGGCGCGCATACGCGCTGTCTTGCGCCGCCGCTCACCCGAGCAAACCATGGAGCGGGTGCAAGTGGGTGACTTGGTGCTGGATGGGTCCACCCACCGCGTGAGTTTTCATGACCAGGCTTTGAAATTGGGTCCCACCGAGTTCAAGCTGTTGAGTTTCTTGATGCACCATGCTGAGCGCGTGCACAGCCGTGGCCAGTTGCTTGACAAGGTGTGGGGCGACCATGTGTTCATCGAGGAGCGCACGGTGGACGTTCACATCAAACGCTTGCGTGAAGCCCTGGGCCAAGCGGGGGTGATGGTCGAGACCGTTCGCGGTGCCGGATATCGCTTGACCGTGGCTACCAGCATCGGTGTGGCCACGCCTATCACCCCCACCCACTGAATCAGATCTGTGCTGGGTCGATTCATTTCATTTGCGGCCTTTCTGTTTGCGGGTGCGTTGGCTGGTGCGATCGTTCAGGGCTGGGTCGGTGCCTTTTGGGGGCTGACGCTTTTTGCTTTTGTCTGGTGGTCCATTGATGCCTGGCGCGGCCAGCGGTTTTTACATTGGCTGCAAAGGTCCGGCCAAGAACCGGTACCCTTTACCTGGGGTTTGTGGGGTGAGGTCACCGATCGCGTTTGGCGCATGCGCCGTGAGAGCAATCGGAACATGGTCTTGAGCGACCAGCGTTTGAATGATTTTTTGGCCGCCATACAAGCCTCACCCAATGGTGTGTTGTTGCTTGATGAAGAAGGCAAGATCGAGTGGGCCAATCAAACGGCTGCCCAGCATTTGGGCATTGATGTGGTGCGTGATCATTTGCAGGTGCTGACCAATTTGTTGCGCAGCCCTGATTTTTTAAATTATCAAGCCCAAGCCGACTACAGCCACGATGTGGTGATTGCCGGGCGCGATGACAAGCCGCAAAGGCCAGTGCGCATCGCTGTGCGCTTGCACCCTTACGGCGATGGCCGAAAACTCATGTTGACCCGCGACATCACGGCATTGGAGCAAGCCGAGGCCATGCGGCGCGATTTTGTCGCCAATGTCTCGCACGAAATTCGCACCCCCTTGACGGTCATTGCGGGGTTTGTCGAAACCATGCAATCTTTGACCCTGGAGCCCCAAGAAACCCGGCGTTATTTGGATTTGATGGCTGGCCATTCGCAGCGCATGAAGGGCCTGGTGGAAGATTTGCTGATCTTGTCCCGCTTGGAGGGCAGTCCTTTGCCCGGCGTGGATCAATCGGTGGGGCTCAAGCCCATGTGGGACCAAGCGCAGCAAGAGGTTCGCGCACTGTCAACTGTGTTGATGCCGTCACCGGCACAGCAATTGGATTTCAACTTTCCGCCAGAGTTGATCGACGTCGAATTGGTGGGCGTGCCCTCAGAAATTCAAAGTGCTTGGTCCAATTTGCTCAGCAATGCCGTGCGCTACACCCCGGCTGGTGGACGGGTTTGCGCAAGGGCACACATCGATCAAGCTGGGTTCTTTTGCTTATCGGTGCAAGACTCGGGTTCAGGCATTGCGCCAGAACATTTGTCACGCTTGACCGAGCGCTTTTATCGGGTGGACAGCAGCCGCTCGCGCGACTTGGGCGGTACCGGTTTGGGCCTGTCCATCGTCAAGCATGTCATGCAACGCCATGGTGGTGAGTTGCGCATTGACAGCCATTTGGGCGTGGGCTCCCATTTCGAATTGGCTTTTCCTGCGGCACGCATGCGCGGCCTCAGCCCCTTGGTTCACGCTGGCTGACTTTTCGCAGCAGCCACAAAAAAATCATCGAAGTCAGCGCCAGAGCCAAGCTGCTGCTGATCCAAAAAGCCACCGGGTCTTGCAAGGCCGCAGTCCAAGGTGTCCCGTGGTAAGCGATCCATTGGCCGCCACCCAGCCCCAATCCCCACAGCATCACGGCATATACCAGCAAGGGTGCCAAGGTCACTTTGTGGCAGCGCAGCAAAAACATGCCCAGCGCTTGCATCGCGTCTCCCAAGTGGAAAACCGCCAGCCAGCCGAGCAAGTGGCTGGCCAATGCCACCACCTCGGCTTGTTGGCTGTAGACAGCGGCCAGCGGTTGGCGACACAACCACACCAGCAAACCCAGCGCCATGGCACAGCATGCCACCAGTCGAATGCCCAACCACTGAACCTGAAGCGCCCGGTGGGTCTGATTGGCACCAATCCAGTAACTGACCCTGGCACTGGTCGCGATGGACAAGGACAGGGGCACCATATAGAGCAGGGTGGCCACATTGGAGGCAATCTGGTGCGCTGCCAAAGGCAGGTTGCCCAGGCGTGCAATGAACAAAGCCATGAAGGCAAACGAGGAGACTTCGACCAACAGCGACAAGCCATTGGGCAGGCCCATGGCCAACATGGGTTTGATGGTGGCCCAATCGGGTCGTCGCCAGGGTGCGCCAATGCGCAAAGGCCGGTACATGGGGGCCCAAACCAACAAACCGATCATGGCCAAAAGCATGGCGAGATTGACCCACCACGTGGCCCATGCACAACCAATCAAACCCATGCCGGGCTGACCATCCACTCCCAAGGCCAGCCACATCGACAGGGGAATTTTGACCGCCAAGGCCAGCACTTGGATCAGTGTGATCACCCGTGGGTGGCCCAGACTTTGGTTGAGCGTGCTGAACATGCGAAATAGCAAAGCGGGTGCCAGCGCCAACGACAGAATGGCCAGGTAATCAGAAACCACGCCTTGCAAATCTGCCGGCACTTGTGTCCATTCCAAAATCTGTTTTGGGTGACACAAAAAAAATGCCCCAGCAAGGCTGAGCAAGACGCAGATATACAAGCCTTGCTCAAAACAGTGGCCAATGGCGTGTTTTCGGCCTGCACCCACATGCTCGCTCAAAATGGGCAACAGGGCTTGCAGCACCCCCATCAGGGCCACAAAAACGGTGATGTACAGCGAAGAGCCAACCGATAAAGCGGCCAAGGCCTCAGGAGAGCTGCGACCGGCCACCAAGGTATCGGTCACGCCAAAGCCCATCACCGCAATTTGTCCAATGAACACGGTGGCCGCTTGGCCGGCGATCAGCCGCCGTTCATTCATGGTGGTGGGGTGTTCGATGGGGCGGGGCTGATCTGCCGATAGATCACCAAGTTTTCATAGGCGCGCGTGGGCCTTTGTACTTTTTGCACACGGCTCCATTGCCGTGGGTCTGGGGCATGCGTGGTATCGCTGGCCCATTGCGGGTCCAACAACAACCATTCGCACCGACTGGTGGCAGACAGATTTTCCAAGCGCCAAGGGCCATGCCACTTCAAGGCGGCAATTTGCCCGGCATTCAAGCCCTGGATGGCCACGCAAGCGGTCTGGGGAATGGCCAGTTTCACTTGTTGAACCAAGGGTACATAGCTGCGCGCGTAGTTCAACAAGGGCAACCACAAGGTCATCAACAGCAGCCAACACAAGGCGGCACCGGCTGAGGGCAACACCAGGCTTTTCCACAAGGCGGTCCGGTGCCGGCCCGCCCGCCAATGCACCAGCCAGACCCACAGGGCTGAACCGGCCAAAGCCAGGGCCAAGGGGAGGTACTCAAAAGAGGGCGTGAAACCAGGTGCCAAGCGGGCGACGTTGGCGGCGGGTTGCGGCGGCCAACCGGTTTGCATGGCCAACCACACCACCCAAATGACCACGCCACAGCCCGTGAAAAACAACAAGGTGAACCAGTCGATCAATGCGGTGACGCTGCGCTGCAAAGTGGGCAGCGCAAAGGCAGCCATGGTCGCCAACGCCGGCAAGGCCAGCAGCAAGGTGCGCTCGGAGGCTGCAGTCATGGCACTGGCCACGGTCACGGTCCCGATCATGGTGATGGGCCAAATCACATGCATGGACCAGGGGCGGCGGCCCCACTGGCGGCGCCAACTCCAAGCCGACCACAGCGCTAGCGGCCAGCAAGGCCAGGTGAACCACAGCATCAGTTCCAGCCAGCGACGGACTTCAGACGCCGGCAAGGGCCAAGCGCGTAAGCGCCAACGCCACAAATCCCATTCGCTCACCATGCCAGCCAGAAGCAACAAGGCCAAACCCAACAGGCATGCTAATGCCAGGCGCTTGGTTGCGGAGAGCTCAGGCGTTCCCCCCGCCAGCACCAGTAAGGCCACCAAGCCCAAGGCCATGGCCAAGGTGGGTGCGCCACTGAGCCCCAACACCCACAAGCCCAATGCGCTGATCAAACAACCGCTCCAGGGCTTGGTTCGCAACAACGCCATGCCCATGAACAGCGCACTGCTGCCACCGAGCTGCACCAACATGGGCGACGTTTCATGCAGGGGAACGGCCAGACCCAGGCAGGCAATCAATGCCAACAAACCGGCATCGGCCAGGGTGCGGGCGTAGGCCTTGGGCTCAGCCTCTCCACCAAAGGCAAAACTGACGGGTTGCGCCTGCGGACTGCGTGCCAAGGCTTCGATGGCATACCACGTCATGGCCAGACACAAAGCGGCCATTGCCATGAACGGTAAGCGCGAGGCCATCACCGGTGACAGCCATTCAGGCGCCAATTGGATGGCCCATGCCCCCATCCAAAAGGGCAACAACCCATCGAGCTCGGGCGGCAAACCCATCAAGGTGGGTTGCCACCAAGGGCTTTCGCCATGGGCCAAGGCCCACATTTGGCCAAACGCCGCCATGTCCCAGGGACGCCAAGGATCGCGGCCCAAAAAGCCAGGCAACAAATACACCCCGCACAACAGCAGCAGACCCCAGCGTGGCAGTCGGCGCACGCCGCTTTGGGCAACGATGGCGGGATTGAGCGTGTTCAAGTTTTCAGGGCTTGGTGGGCCTTCAGGGTAGAGTGGTCAGCCATAAAAAAAGCAGCGCGGTCGTCCCGTGCTGCTTTTGTATGGGTGAAGACGGCTTACTTGGCGGCAGTCTTGTACTTGTTGCGGAATTTCTCCACGCGACCGCCCATGGTGTCGACCGACTTTTGGGTGCCGGTGTAGAAAGGGTGTGATTCGCTGGAGGTGTCCAACTTGTACAAGGGCAGCTCGCGTCCATCATCCATCTTCACCATTTCTTTGGTGTTGGCGCAAGAGCGGGTGACAAATTTAAAGCCGTTGGAGAGGTCGACAAAGCAAACCTCGCGGTAATTGGGGTGAATGCCGTCTTTCATGGGGTGTCCTTTGATCAGCTGCAACAGCCACGCCAAACCATTTTGGCGCACTTTTCGCAAAACGTGTGATTATGCCACGGCTTCAGCCGCCCCGGCGCATCAGGTCAAAGAAGTCAACGTTGGTTTTGGTCGACTTCATGTTCTTGAGCATCAACTCCATCGACTC
>Ga0194090_1158_pt1 | contig 16841 bp, 13 predicted proteins | sample LauGreFa1BDMLBDN_2_FD_133660 | JGI IMG/M metagenome (GOLD analysis project Ga0194090, IMG submission 133660)
GTGAGCGTGGGCTTTGCCGACTACAAAGCTCGCATGAAAGAAGGCCAAGAGGCCATCTTCTACATCACCGCCGACAGCTTGGCTGCGGCCAAGAACAGCCCGCAACTGGAAGTGTTCCGCAAAAAAGGCATCGAGGTGCTGCTGATGAGCGACCGCGTGGACGAATGGGCGCTGGGCTTCTTAAACGAGTTTGACGGCACCCCGCTGCAAAGCGTGGCCAAGGGCGCATTCGATTTGGGCAAACTGCAAGACGAAGAAGAAAAGAAAGCCGCCGAAGAGGCCGCCGAAACCTTCAAACCACTGCTGGCCAAACTGAAAGAGGCCTTGAAGGACAAGGCCGAGGACGTGCGTGTCACCTCGCGTTTGGTGGACTCACCGGCGTGTTTGGTGGTGAAAGACGACGGCATGTCGCTGCAACTGGCGCGCATGTTGAAGCAAGCCGGCCAAAGCGCGCCCGAGAGCAAACCGATTTTGGAAGTGAACCCCGAGCACCCCTTGGTGAAAAAGCTCGACACGCCCGACGGACAAATTCATTTCCATGATTTGGCCCACATCGTGTTTGACCAAGCCTTGCTGGCCGAGGGTGGCATGCCTGAAGACCCGGCGGCGTATGTGAAGCGGGTGAATGCCTTGTTGGTTTGATCTGCATAAAGACTTGCATTAATTGATGTATACGTCAATAATCCAGTGAATTGGATTTCAAATTGAGATATACATCAAATGAAAAGTCTTCAGGAACTGGGCGAATCCGTCGCAACCCTCCGCAAGCAATTGGGTTTGCAGCAACGCGATGTGGCGACCCTGGCGGGCATCACGGCCGAGTCACTGTCTCGCTTTGAGCGCGGTCGGGCCGCCGAGTTTGGTGCGCGCAAACTGTTGGCCGTGCTGGCCGTACTGGGCGCCGAACTGGATGTGACCGCCCAAGGGCAAAGCGGCCACTTGGACGAGTTGCGTCGCGAACGGGGGCCATCGGGAGAACCCCGCACAGGCAGCGCATGAAACCACTGTCGGTTTACCTGCTGGGCCGCGAAGTCGCCACGCTGGAGCCCTCTGGGGACTTCAAAAGCGTGCTGAGCTACCACCCCCACGTCGCGGTGAATGACTTTGTGTCACTCACCATGCCCGTGCGCACAGAAAGCTATGTGTGGGATGACCAGCTCCCACCCGTGCTGCAGATGAACCTGCCCGAGGGCTACTTGCTGCAAGTGTTGCAAGAACAATTTGGCCCACACATTGGCGCCAGCCCAGTGGCTTTGCTGTCGGTCATTGGCCGCAACATGGTGGGGCGTCTCCAAGTGGCCACGCCAGGGGCAGAGCTCAACCTCCCCCCCCAAGCCATTGAAGTGGCCGCGCTGCTCAAAGGCGACAACTCAGAAGTCGCCTTTGCCGAGCTGGTGCGTGTGCACGCCGCCAGCGGGGTATCTGGGGTGGTCCCCAAGTTTTTGGATGCACAAGCGCAACACATCAAGCCACTGGCACCCCATCCAAAAGCCAGCTTGGTCACTCACAGACACATCATCAAAGGCTCCAGCGCCAAACTGCCGTTTGTGGCCTTGAACGAACACCTGTGCATGCAAGTGGCACGTCGGGTCATGCCAACCGCCCAAACCCAGGTTTCCGATGACGGCCAAGCCCTGGTGGTGCACCGCTTCGACGTGGACGAAAACGGACAACCCCATTGGGGCATGGAGGACTTTTGCAGCCTGCTGGGACTGCGCCCTGCCGCCAAATACAACACCACCTGGGAGCGCATTGCCAAAGCTGTGCGCGATCATGTGCCCGGCCCGCAACGCTTGACCACCTTTCGCCAACTGTCCACCACCTTGTTGTTGACCTATGCGCTGCGCAATGCCGATTGCCACGCCAAAAACCTGGCCCTGCTCTACACCAACCGCGCCGACGTGCACCTGTCCCCCACCTTCGACATGCTCACGACCAGCGTCTATGACGGCTTTGTCCACAACCCGCCGGGCATTGAGTTCATGGGCAAGAAAACCTGGCGGCCCGGAAAACAACTGCAAAAGTTCATTGCCGTCACTTTCGGAATCCCACTCAAAGAGCAACAACACATGGTGCAAGCCATCAGTGACGCCGTGGCCGATGTGGGGCGCGAGGTGCGCCATGCCATGAGCGCCCACCCCGGTTTTGAAGACATTGGCCAACGCATGCTGCTGGCCTGGAGCGAAGGCATCCAAGGCCTGCGAGACGAGCGCGTTTATGCCGTGGGCGACTGGGTGGCGGGGGATGCGTTTGTGGGGCTCACTCCCTCAACGAAAATGGGTAACGCTGAAGACAAAAACTCGGCGGCCCTACAAAACAATGGTGTTGCTTGAGCGGTTGCCACTTTGTTCGCTCGGCCTCACTTTTATCATCCCGAATCTGTTTTCCTGTAAATTGAGGCCTCCAACGGCCCCAATCGGCCATCCCTGAACCTTGCACAAGGACGCCCATGGCAAACCCGCAGCACATTGTGATCATTGGCGGGGGCGCGGGCGGGCTGGAGCTGGCCACCCGCTTGGGTGACACCCTGGGGCGGCGCAAGCAGGCGCGCATCACCTTGGTGGACAAAAACCGCACGCACATCTGGAAGCCCAAGCTGCACGAGATCGCCGCGGGCAGCATGGACATGGGCGACCACGAGGTGGACTACATGGCCCAAGCGCACTGGCACCACTTCACCTTTCGTTTGGGCGAGTTGCGCGATATCGATCGCGCCCAAAAAACCGTGGCGCTGTCACCTTACCTGGACGAAGCTGGGCAAGAGGTCACGCCGGTGCAGAGCATTGCCTACGACACCTTGGTGGTGTGCATTGGCAGCCTGAGCAACGACTTTGGCACGCCCGGTGTGCGCGAACACGCCATGCGCTTGGAAACCGCCGAGGACGCGCGGCGCTTTCACGCCCGCATGGTCAACGCCTGCATCCGCGCCCACCACCAAGCCGCCGCACTGCGCAGCGGGCAATTGCATGTGGCCATCATTGGCGCGGGGGCTACCGGCATTGAACTGGCGGCCGAATTGCACCGCACCACCCGCGAGGTGGTGGCTTACGGCTTGGACCGGGTGAACCCCGACAAAGACATCCGCGTCAAGGTGATCGAAGCCGCGCCGCGCGTGCTGCCGGCCCTGCCCGAGCGCTTGTCCACCGCCACCACGCTGTTGCTGCAAAAGCTCGGTGTGGAAGTGCACACCAACGCCAAAGTGGAAGCGGTGATGGCCGATGGCGTGCGCCTGTCCGATGGCCGCACCGTAGAGTCGGAAATTGTGGTGTGGGCCGCTGGCGTGAAAGCACCTGACTTTTTGAACAACCTGGCGGGGCTGGAGACCAACCGGCTGAACCAACTGGTGGTGCTGCCCAGCTTGCAAACCACCCGCGACCCAGACATTTTTGCGCTGGGCGACTGTGCCGCTTGCCCTTGGCCTGAAAGCCAGTCCGATCGGCTGCCCAATGTGCCGCCACGGGCGCAGGCCGCACACCAACAGGCCAGCCACATGGTCAAGCAAATCCAGCGCCGCTTGCGTGGGCAAAGCCTGCAAGACTACCGCTACCGCGACTTTGGCTCGCTGGTGTCGCTGGGCCAATTCAGCACCGTGGGCAACATGATGGGCGGCTTGATCGGCGACAGCTTGATGATCGAAGGCGTGTTCGCCAAGATGATGTACCTGTCGCTGTACAAAATGCACGAACTGGCCTTGCACGGCTGGACCAAGGTGGTGCTCGACACCCTGGCCCGGCTGATCTTGCGCCGCACCGAGCCGCATGTGAAGCTGCACTGAGGCCAGGGCGATGGCGGGGGCACCCCCCGCCATCGCCCACACGCTGTTATGGCAAAGGTGCCAATGGCAAAGGCGCCCCACCCGGGATGGGGGTGCGGTCCACATTCAGCACCATGGCCACCAACACGTAATAGCCATTGGTGGCGATCAAGTCCATCACGCCTTGCTCGCCAAAGCGGCTGAACACCCCGTCGTAAGCCGCATCGCTGACCCGCGTGGTGCTGTGCAGTTCGTGGCAAAAGTCGTAAATCGCGGCTTCTTCGGCGCTCATGGTCGCGGGGCGTTGACCTTGGGCAATGGCGGCGGCGATGGCTGGGTCCAAGCCGGCTTGCAAGGCCAGTCGGTGGTGGGCGTGCCACTCATATTGCGCGGTCCACTGGCGGGCGGTGACCAAAATAGCCAGCTCGGTGAGCTTGGGACCCAGGGTGCTTTTGAAGCGGATGTGCGAGCCCATTTTTTGCAAATGGTCGCCCAACTCAGGGCTGCGCAAGAACACATTGAACGGGCTGCCCAAGGTGGTGTCGGCGCTGTTGGCGGCCGAGCCGGCCACCGCCGCGCGCGGGCCAGAACGGATGGCCGCCGCGAGTTCACGCTGTGCGGGTGTCATGGTTTGGTCGTTCAACAGCGGAAAACGCCGCCCATCGCTGTGTGCTGTGGTTGACATCGTCAATCCCCCTTATTTAAATGACAAAAACAGACGCTTCAATGAAAACGCCCGACCGTCCATCGCTGGGCCAGGTCGGGCGAGCCACTGGGGCGTCAAGCCGGATGGGGCTTAAGCCTTGGCGTACTTGCCAGTGAGCTGAGGCGTGAGGCCTTCCAGGCCTTTTTCAGTGCGCTCCAAACGCGTCTCGCGCGCCCAGGTGCGCTTGAGGTCGTCTTTCACGTTGACCGTCAAGCGGCCCATGCCTTCGCACTCCAACTCGATCTTGTCGCCGTCTTGGAACGACGACAAACCCCGGTGGTTGGTGCCGGTGGCGATGATGTCGCCGGGCTCCAAGTCGTGGATGTGCGACACCCATTCGATGCAACGCGGAATTTTGTGCGCCATGTCGTCGGTGTTGAAGTTTTGCTTCAACTGGCCGTTGACCCACAGCTTGACTTGCAGCTTTTGCGGATCGGGCACTTCGTCGGCGGTCACCAGATATGGGCCGATGGGCGCAAAGGTGGCGCGCGACTTCATTTGGTAGAACACGTTGGTGGGGGGCACCACACCACGGGCCGAGCCGTCGATGAAGTTGATGTAACCAAACACATGGTCCATGGCGTTGGCGGCGGACACGCGGCTGGTTGGCTTGCCAATCACCAAGCCGAGTTCGGCTTCGCCTTCAAACACCGAAGCGGCAAAGTCGGGCAGCACCATGGTGTCGCCAGGACCAATGATGCAACCGGGGGACTTGTGGAAAGCGTTGATGGGCGAGGGCTCTTTCAGGGTGCCGTCTTCCATGTAGTTGACCGCCATGCACTCGATGTTGGTGGGCTTGGGCACGGGGGGGCGGATGCGCACCGAGCCCACGGGCACGCCGGTGCCAGCGGCCGCAGCGGCTTCAAGGCGGGCGCGGAAATCGCCAAAGTGGGCGATCAAACTGTTCATGCGGTCGCCGGGGCCCACGTGGGGAATGTTGGCCACCACCGAGGTGACATCGACCACCTGATCGCCTTTGAGCACGCCCAAGCGAAAGTCATTGAAATGCATTAGCTTCATGAAATCTCCTCAAATCCATCATTTGCGATAAACAGGCAGCCGCGCCACCCACGAACTCCATCATAAGCCGACCCGTATGGGCGTCACGACAAGGGTGTCACCCATGCTCTGGCAGGCGGTCTGCGATCACCAAAGCGTCGGCGGCGCACACCCCTTGGCCCAGGGGCAAAACCATCAAGGGGTTGACCTCGGCTTCGATCACCCCGTCGCCCACGGCCAACACCGCCGCTTGCGAAAAGCGGCTGATGGCCTGGGCCAAGGCAGCCAGGTCGCCGACCGCTTGTCCGCGCAAGCCTTGCAAGGGGCTCAAGGCGCGCAGCTCGGCAATCATCTCCAGGGCCTGGGCCTCGTCCACTGGCGCCAAGCGGATGCTGCGCTCGCGCACCACCTCGGCCCAAATGCCGCCAGCGGCCAGCATGACGATGGCGCCGGCATCGGCGTCGCGCTTGAAACCCAACAACACCTCGGCCAAGCCTTTGACCATGGGCTGGACCAAAATTTCAAAGTCCGCTGGCAGCTGCGCGTGGCGGGCAACATTGGTTTTCACTTGCTCCATGGCCAGGCGCAAGCCCTGCGCGTCGGCCACGCCCAGCACCACGCCGCCATGCTCGCTTTTGTGTGCCAACTGCGCCGAGCAAGCTTTCACCGCCACCGGGTAAGCAAACGGCAGGGGCAAGGGCACCGGCCCATCGGCAGACACCGCCACTGACGCCGCCGAGGGCACGCCCAAGGCCGCCAGCCAAGCGTGCGATTGGCGCTCGGACCAAGTGAACAACGGTCTGGGCACCGGCACATGGGTCTGCCGCAAAGTGCCTGTTGGGGCCGTTGGACCGCGTGCGGCCAAGGCCGCGCGCACCGCAGGGGCGCGGCGCGACACCAATGCCGCAATCACATCGGCACAGCACTCGGGTGTGCGAAAGCACGGCACCTGGGCGGCGGTGAGTTGGGCGATGGCTTGGGGCGCGTCGGGGACGATCATGGCCGCCAGGGGCTTGCTGTGCGCGGCACTGTCGATGATGGGCTGCACCGCCAATTGCGGCTGAAACCGCGCGGACGAGCCCACCACCGCCACCACCGCATCAAACTCGGGGGCGGTGAGCATCACATCCAAAGCGGCTTTCATCACTTCGTAGCGGGTGCCGGCCAAGGTCAGGTCCAGCACCCGGCCTGGGTTCACCGCCACACCCAGCGCATGCAAGCGCTGCAAAGTGTCGGCACTGGCCGCCTCGACCACCACACCGCGAATGCCCAGTTGATCGACCAACATGGCCGCACCACCACCGGTGGTGGTGACCACGCCGACACTGCGCAAGGGCTGCACCGCGTTCAACAAGGGCCAGCGCACCGCCAAGGCCTGGGCTTCGAGCAAGGATTCCAAAATGCCCACCCGCGTCATGCCGCTGTCTTTGAAATAGGCGTCGGCGATGTCGTCCTCACCGGCCAGTGCGCCGGTGTGGCTTTGCACCATGTCAGCCGCCACGCTGGAGCGGCCCAATTTATAAACCACCACCGGCTTGCCGCGCTCGGCAGCGGCCAGGGCAAAAGCGCGCAGGACCTGTCCGTGGTGCAGGCTTTCCAAGAACAGCACATAGCCCTTGATCTGCGGGTCGTCCAAGGTGGCGGCGGCAATTTCGCCCACGCTCAAATCGACCTCGTTGCCCACCGAAACCAAGCTGGCAAAGCCCACACCCCGGGCGCGACCGCGCGAGACCAGGGCACCGATCATGCTGCCGCTGTGCGACACCACCATCACCTCGCCCACTGGCATATCGGGCTCGGCAAAAGCGGCGTTGGCGGTCAGGGGCATGCGCGCACGCGGGTTGACCACGCCCAAACTGCTGGGCCCGATCAAGCGAATACCGCTTTCGCGGCAGATGTCGCGCAAGGCCTGTTCACGCGCCAGGCCCTCGGCACCCGCTTCGGAAAACCCACTGGCCAGCACCGTGACCAAACGCACACCCAAACGCGCGCATTCGCGCACCGTGTCGATCACGGTGTCTGTGGGGGTAATGACAAACACATGCTCGGGCACTTCGGGCAGGCTGGCCAGATCTGGCCAAGCGGTCTCGCCCTGCACCTGAGCACGGCGCGGATTGACCGGGTAAATGCGCCCGACAAAACCGGCTTGGCGCAAAAATTTCAGTGGGCGGCCCGATGTTTTGCTGGCGTCGTCCGACGCCCCCACCACCGCCACGCTGGTGGGCGACAACAGCACCCGCGCCAACTCGGCGCCTTGCAATTGGGGCTGAGCGGGTCCCGCCGCTGATGGGGAGGCACTCATGCGGCTTTGGGCGGGCGTTGCGAAAACGTTCGCTCAAACACGCCTTCGGCGATGCGGTTTTTGAGCATTTCGATGGAGCCGCCGGCGATCATCCAACCCCGGGTGCGGCGCACACAGTATTCAATCAGGGTTTCCTGGCTGTACCCAGTGGCGCCCATGACCTGCATGGCCTCGTTGGCCACCGCCCAACCGGCTTGGTTGCAGGCCAGCTTGGCCATGGCCGTGCTGTGCGCGCTGGGCAGGGCACCGCCCTCGCCCTCCATCGCGGCCTTGTAGAGCATCAACTGCGCGCTCTCCAGCTGCAAGGCCATGTCGGCAAACTTCCATTGCAAACCTTGGAACTCGCACAAAGGGCGGCCAAACTGCTTGCGGATCAAGGCATGTTCACGCGCCACATTGAAGCAGTAGCGCCCCAAGGCCAGCGAGCGCGAGGCATTGCCCAAGCGCTCCACATTGAAGCCGGCGATTTGCTTTTTAAACCCGCCAATACCCAACAGCACCTGGCTGGCCGGGATGCGGCAGTTTTCAAAATACAGCTGGCTCCACTGCTCACCACTCATGAAGTTGGACGGCTCGCCAATGGCAAAGCCAGGCGTGCCGCGCTCCACCAGCACCGAGCCAATCCCGTCCACCCCGGGGCCAAAGCGCACATAAATCAAAAACAAAGACGCATGCGGGCTGTGGGTGGAAAACACCTTGCTGCCGTTGATGACCACCGCATCGCCCTCCAAGGTGGCGCTGGTGACCAACTCGGTCACCGCCGAGCCTGCTTCGGGCTCGCTCATGCCCAAGCAGATCACTTGCTCGCCTTTGAGCAAGCCCGGCAAGTAACGCGCTTTCTGGGTCGAGCTGGCGTATTCCACAAAAGTGCGAATGGGGCCAAAGTTACCGGCTTGCACGATGTCGGCGCTTTTCGGGCAGGCCAAGGCCACCTCTTGGATGGCCAACACCGCGTGCATCAAGCTGCCGCCTTGGCCGCCGTCGCGCTCGTCAAAGGCAATGCCGAGCAAGCCTTGGCGGGCCAAGGCTTTGGCCACATCGGTGGGGTAAGCCGCTGAATGGGCGCGCGCCAATGCGCCTGGCGCCAGCTCGTTTTGCGCAAAGCGCCGCACCGCTTGGGCAAAACTGCCGTGCTCTTCGTTCAAATGGAAATCCATGCCAAATTCCTGTGGTCAAGCGGGCGATTCTGACAAGGTTTGCCCCAGGCCCCAGGTACGACCCGCGCGACCCACGCCCCGCCCTGCCCCAGCCTGTCGCTCAAGGGACGCGCCGGCTTGTTAAGCTGTGCCCTGAAACCTGGCCCTGGCCGGCCACTGCCCGCCAGACAACGCACAACACCTCAACGGCCCCACCCTTGCCATGACCATTCTTGAATCGCTGGCCGCTTACGGAGCACAGCTGTCCACCGCACCCCTGTCCCCCGAGGTGCTGCACCATGCCAAGCGCGCCGTCATCGACTGGTACGCGGCCTTGTTGCCCGGCGCGGTGTGCGAACCGCCCACCCTGCTTGAGCAGGCATTGGCCGACGACTTGGACCATGGCCGCGCCCGCTTGGCGCTGGGCCGCGCTGCCTCCACCCGCACCGCCGCGCTGATCAATGGCACGGCGGCCCACACCGTGGAGTTTGATGACATTTACCGCGAAGCCATTTACCACCCGGGCGCACCCACCATTGCGGCGGCCTGGGCGGTGGCCCAAGAGACCCAGGCCTCGGGCTTGGACTTGCTGCGCGCCGTGGTGGCAGGCTATGAAATATCCACCCGCATTGGTGCCACCTTGGGCCGCGCCCACTACAAACATTGGCACAACACCGGCACGGTGGGCAGCTTTGGCGCGGCCGCTGCGGCCGCCACCTTGTACCGATTGCCACCCAGCGCCTATGCCCACGCGATGGCCACGGTGGGCACTTTTGCCGCCGGTTTGCAGCAGGCCTTTCGCATGGACTCGATGTCCAAGCCCCTGCACGCGGGCCGCGCCGCCGAGGCCGGTGTGTTGGCCGCGCAAGCCGCGCGCGCCGGTGTGACCGGCTCTTTGGACATTTTGGAGGGCGAGGCCGGCATGGGCGTGGCCATGGGCAGTGGGCCGAACTGGTTGCCCATGCTGGGCGACTTGGGCCGGGTGTTCAACATCCAACACATGACCTTTAAAAACCATGCCTGCTGTGGCCACACCTTTGCCGCGATTGACGGGGCCTTGGCCTTGCAACAGCGCATGGGGGTGCGCGCCGAGGATTTGGCGGCGGTGCACATCGACACCTATCAACCCGCACTGGACGTGGCTGGCAACCCCCACCCCCAAACCGCTGCTGAGGCGCGCTTCAGCTTGCCATTTGTGGTGGCCAGTGCCTTGGTGCACGGCAGCGTGCGCTTGGCCGCCTTCACGCCCGAGCGCTTGGCAGACGCGCAGGTGCGCGGCCTGATGCAGCGCCTGAGCCTGCGCGCCGATGCGCAAATCGATGCGGGCTTTCCGGGCCAACGCGCGGCGCGGGTGCGCTTGGTCACCCACGATGGGCGCGAAGATGTGTTTTTCCAGCCCAACCGCAAGGGCGACCCCGAAGACCCGCTGACCGATGCCGATTTGGACAGCAAATTCATCGAACTTGCCGCACCGGTGATTGGCGACGCGCCAGCACGGGCCTTGCTGCAACAACTGTGGCAACTTGAGTTGGCCGCGCAATTGCCTTGAACCGAAAGCCCACGCATGGAATTTGACTTCTCCACCATGGCCCCGAGCCAGTGCTACAAGCTGCTGGTCAGCGTGGTGGTGCCGCGCCCCATCGCCTTGGTCACCAGCTTGAACGAAGCGGGCGTGGTGAATGCCGCGCCTTTCAGCTTTTTCAACCTGATGGGCGACGACCCGCCGATTTTGATTTTGAGCATCGAGCGCAAGCCCGGCGGCGCGGCCAAAGACACCGCGCACAACATCGCCTTGCAGCGCGAGTTTGTGGTCAACCTGGTGGACGAGGCCACGGCCGAGCGCATGCACGCGTGCTCGCGCGACTTTCCCAGCGACGAGAGCGAGGCCGCCGCCGTGGGCTTCACCACCCTGCCCTCGCGCGCGGTGGCGGCGCCGCGCATCGCCGATTCGCCGGTGGCGCTCGAGTGCAAGCTGTACCAAACCATCGACATCAGCCCGCTGCGCCAACTCATCATTGGTCAAGTGGTGTGGCTGCACAGCCATGAAGGGGTGTTTGACCCGCAAACCTTGCGCGTCAACATGGAGCGCTATTTCCCGGTGGGCCGCTTGTATGCCGACCGCTATGTCACCACCCGCGATCAGTTTGTCGCCGAGGGCAGCCCCGAGTACTTGGCCGCCATTCGCAGCCAAGGCCGGCTGTAAACCCGCGCGCTTTCAGCGCAGGTGGTCGCGCAGGGGGTAGTGCGGCACCAACACCGACTCGGCCCACAGGGCAGCGCCCAACAAGGCCACGTCGCTGCCCAGCGGGCCAATCAACGTCACCCCCAATGGCAAGCCTTGCGGTCCGGCCGCGGTAGGCAGGTGCACACAGGGCACACCCAACAACGTCCAGTTGCGGTTGAACACCGAGTCGCCGGTGCTGTGCAAACCCTCTGGGGCTTCGCCCGGCGCGCTCAAACTGAGCAGCACATCGCAGTGTTGCCAGGTGGCCTCCAGCTGGGCGCTGCAATGGCGGGTCAAGGCCTGTGCCGCCAGGTATTGGCTGTGCGGCGTGGCCATGCCATGCTCCAAGCGCAGCCACAAATCACGGCTCAATTGGCTGCGGCGGTGTGCCATTTCCCAGGCCGTGGCGCGGGCGGTCTCGTAGCGCATGACCACGCCTTGGGCTTCGTACAAGGTGGTGAAGTCGCCCGCCAAGGAGACATCGCTGACGCTGGCGCCAGCCGTTTTCAAACGCTGGGCGGCGTCCAGCAAGGCCTGCTGGGCGCTGTCGCTGGCCTGGCCCCACAGGGCGGTGCGGTGCAAGCCCACGCGCAGGGGTGCTGCGGGGACGGTGGCTGGGGCTTGGCCGATCAAGGCCTGGGCCCACAAAGCCACATCTTCGACGTGGCGCGCCAACAAGCCAATGGTGTCAAGCGACTCGGATGAGAACTTCAGCCCGGCGCGGTTGATGCGGTTGAAACTGGGCTTGTAGCCCACCACGCCACAAAATGCGGCGGGGCGAATGGTCGAGCCAGCGGTTTGGGTGGCAAAGGCCAAGGGCACCTGAAAGTCGGCGACAGCAGCGGCCGACCCGCTGGAAGACCCGCCCGGCGTGTGGCCCGCGCGGTGTGGGTTGACCGTGATGGTTGGGTGGATGTTGGCGAATTCGGTGGTGTGGGTTTTGCCCATCACCAGGCCACCAGCGGCGCGGCTCAGGGCCACACACGCGGCATCGGCCAGCGGTTGGTGCTCGGCATAAATCGGCGAGCCATAGCGGCTAGGCAGGTCGGCGGTGTCCAAGATGTCTTTGACTGCCACCGGCACCCCGTGCAACACACCTTTGGGCGTGGTTTGGGCGTCCAGCGCACGAGCTTGGGCGATCACCGCTTCTGGCGACAAGTGTGCCCAGGCATGCAACTGCGGTTCTCGCGCCGTGGCGCGGGCCACACAGGCCTCCGCCAAAGCTTGGGCGCTGAGCTCGCCCCGGGCGATGCGCCGCGCGGCTTCGGCCGCGCCCAAGTGGGCGGCGGAGGCGTCGCCATGCTGGGCGCCGCTCATGGCGCGCCCGGCACGGTGCCGGCGGGCAAAGACTCGATGTGGGTACAAATATCACCCGGGCGGGTGAGCCAAATCTGATCGCGGTGCTTCAAGATGTGCTCAAACACCCGGCGCAATTGGCGCACGCGGTAGGGTTGGCCCATGATGAAGCTGTGCAGCACGATGGGCATCACCAAGGGGCGGCGCTCGGACTCGTGCAGCATTTCGTCAAATTGATCGATCAGGCTGTCGCAAAACAATTGCGACGGGGTGCGCCGCGACACGCATTCGATCGAGTCGTTCAAGTCGTGGGCATAGGGCACCGACAAGATAGGGCCATGCTGGGTGCGAAACCACACCGGTTGGTCGTCCAGCGACCAATCCATCATGTAGCGAAACCCGGCCTCTTTGAGCAGGTCCAAAGAGTCGACGGATTGCGAAATATAGGGCGCCAACCAACCTTTGGGGCGCACACCTTCATGGTCGAATATTTTTTGCGACACCTCTTGGATGCATGCGCGCTCTTGGTCCAAGGGCATGTCGGCTTGGCGCTCGCTGTTGGTGCGGCCGTGGCCCACGATCTCATCTCCGCGCGCGCTGAAGGCCTGGATCATCTCAGGGCAATAGTCGTACAACTCGGTGTTGGTGAGCAGGCCAAACGGCAACTGTAGGGCGTCGGCCATCTCCATCAAACGCCAAGCACCAACCCGATTGCCATAGTCGCGCCAGGCAAAGCTGCGCGTATTGGGCGCCGGGTGTGGCACCGCATAGTCATTGCCCAAGCCTTCGCCAAAGGCGAAGTGCTCGACGTTCAACGCAATGTGCACGGCCAGGCGTTTGCCGCCTGGCCAGCTGTAGTCGGGGCGGCGCGAAATGGCCGAATAGTCGTAGCGTCCGTGGGTTTTGAGCATTTTGGGTTTCTCCTGGATGCATCTTATATGCCCACCCGCCCGCAGAATTCAGGCGTGGGGCTGTGGCTATACTGATTTACAGACCCGTTTGATGGAGCCCCCATGTTGTTGACCCCTGCCGCCCAAGGCGTTTTTCCCATTGCCCCCACGGCCTTTCACCCCGACGGCCGCATTGACACGGCGTCGATGGACCGGTTGACCGACTTTTATGTGGCCTGCGGTGCCACGGGCGTGACGGTTCTGGGCCAAATGGGCGAAGCGCCCAAGTTGTCGCACAGCGAGAGCGTGGCCATCACCACCCAAATGATCCGCCGTGCGCCCAGCTTGCCGGTGATTGTGGGCGTGTCTTCGCCGGGCTTTGCCTCCATGCATGCGCTGACCCAAGAGGTGATGGCGGCCGGTGCCGCCGCCGTGATGATTGGCCCACCCAACACCTTGCGCACCGACGACCAAGTGATCAACTATTACCGGCAAGCGGCCGATGCACTGGGCCCAAATGTGCCCATCGTGGTGCAAGACTACCCGCTGTCGTTTGCGGTGCAAATGAGCCCCAGCGTGATCCGCACCATGGTGCAAGAAATTCCCTCCATCGTGATGCTCAAACACGAAGACTGGCCGGGGCTGGAAAAAATCAGCACATTGCGCCGTTTTGAAGCGGATAAAAGCATGCGCCACATCGCCATCTTGTGCGGCAATGGCGGCTTGTTTCTGGACTTTGAAATGTCGCGCGGTGCCGATGGCGCCAACACCGGCTATTGCTTCCCCGATATGTTGTGTGACGTGGTGCGCTTGTCTCAAGCAGGACAGCGCGATCAAGCCCATGACTTGTTTGACGCCCACTTGCCCTTGCTGCGTTATGAGCAGCAACAGGGCGCTGGCCTGGCCGTGCGCAAGTACGTGATGCAGCGGCGCGGTTTGCTGACCAGCGACGCGCAACGCAAACCCGCAGCCATGCTCAGCGCCACCGCCCGCCAAGAAGTGGAGTATTTGCTCACGCGACTGGCGCGCCACGACCCGCGCGCCAAACTGCCACCGCTGTGAGCGGCGTCAAACGCCCCAAGCCCGTGCGACCCTCTCAGGCCCGATTCATGCTTACGCACACAATGGATGCATGGAACACGCCGCATGGCTGTGCCGTTGGCGCTTGACCCACAATGACTTCTTTTTCCATTTGCATCTCAAAGGTTTGTTTTGACAGAATTTGACTTGACCATCCGAAATGGCACCGTGGTGAATGCCGATGGGCGCATGCGCGCCGACATCGGTGTGCGCGACGGCCTCATCCACACCCTGGCACCCAGCCTGCCCGCGGGCCGCCAAGACATCGACGCCAGCGGCCATTGGGTGCTGCCCGGTGGCATCGACAGCCATTGCCATGTGGAGCAAATTTCCAGTAACGGGGTGATGACCGCTGACGACTTTGACTCGGCCACGGTGGCTGCCGCTTTTGGGGGCAACACCACCATCATCCCGTTTGCCGCACAACATCGGGGCATGGCGCTCCCCAAAGTGGTGAGCGATTACCACGCCTGTGCCGGCCCCAAAGCGGTGATCGACTACAGCTTTCACCTGATCGTCTCCGACCCCACGCCCCAGGCCTTGCAACACGACCTGCCCGAATTGATCCGCAAGGGCTACACCTCGTTCAAGGTCTACACCACCTACGACAAGCTCAAGCTCGATGACGGGCAAATGCTGGATGTGCTGCACACCGCCGGGCGCGAAGGCGCTTTGGTGATGGTGCATGCCGAAAACAACGACATCATCAAATGGATCGCCCAGCGGCTGCTCGACAACGGCCATGTGGCGCCCAAGTTTCATGCGGTGTCGCACGACCCGCTGGCCGAGAGCGAAGCCACCCACCGGGTGATTGCGCTGTCGCGCTTGCTCGATGTGCCGGTGTTGATCGTGCATGTGTCGGGCATCGAAGCGGTGCGCCACATCCGCCATGCCCAAACCCTGGGGGCGCGCATTTTTGCCGAGACCTGCCCGCAGTATTTGTTCCTCACCGCAGACGACATTGACCGCCCGGGCCTGGAAGGCGCCATGTTTTGCTGCAGCCCACCCCCGCGCGACGCCGCCTCACAAGAAGCGGTGTGGGCAGGTTTGCTGGACGGCACGTTTCAGGTGTTCAGCTCCGACCATGCGCCCTACCGCTACGACGAGTCTGGCAAGCTGCCCAAAGGCGAAAAGACCACGTTCAAAGACATGGCCAATGGCGTGCCCGGCATCGAGCTGCGCATGCCGCTGCTGTACTCCGAAGGGGTGCACACCGGTCGCATGACCCTGGAGAAGTTTGTCGCCCTGACGTCCACCGACCACGCGCAGATGTATGGCCTGGCGCACCGCAAAGGCCGCATCGCGGTGGGCCTGGACGCCGACATCGCCATTTGGGACCCGCTGCGCCAAACCCAGGTCAGCACCCACATGCTGCACGACCGGGTGGGCTACACCCCTTACGAGGGCAAAAGCCTCACCGGCTGGCCGACCACGGTGATCAACCGTGGGCGGGTGGTGATCGCGCACAATGAATTGCAAGTGGCCCGTGGCAGCGGCGAGTTCATTGCCCGTGGCAAGCCCGGTCCCTTGGTCAACGCCCCCGCCAGCACCGGCTCGGCGGGTTTTCTCAAATCTTTGCTGCCCAAATTGTCATGAAACGCCCCTTCCCCCTGGCCGTCGCCCAACTCGGCCCCATCCACTTGCGCGACAGCAAGGCCGCTGTGGTGGCCCGCTTGATCGAATTGCTCAAAGAGGCCCAAGCCCGCCACGCCCACTTTGTGGTGTTTCCCGAGCTGGCGCTGACCACGTTTTTCCCGCGCTACTGGATGACCGACGAGGCCGAAATCGACCGCTACTTTGAAGCGGCCATGCCCAACGCCGATGTGCAACCGCTGTTTGATTTGGCGCGCCAATATGGCATTGGCTTTTACCTGGGCTATGCCGAACTGACCCCTGAACGCGAGCGCTTCAACACATCCATCATCGTTGACCGCCAAGGCCACATCGTCGGTCGCTACCGCAAGGTGCACCTGCCCGGCCACGACGACCACAAACCGGCCGCGCCGTTTCAACACCTGGAGAAAAAATATTTCCAAGTGGGCAACGAAGGCTTCAAGGTGTGGGACACCATGGACACCCGCATGGGCATGTGCATTTGCAACGACCGGCGCTGGCCCGAGACCTTTCGCGTCATGGGTTTGCAAAGCGCCGAGGTGGTGGTGCTGGGCTACAACACGCCATCGCACAACATCCATTGGAGCGAGCCGCCGCACCTGCGCATGTTCCACCACCTGCTGCTGCTGCAAGCGCATGCGCACGAAAACGCGCTGTGGGTGGGGGCTGCGGCCAAGTGCGGCGCCGAGGACGGCTTTCACATGATCGCCGGCTCAGCCATTGTCTCGCCCACCGGCGAAGTGGTGGCGCAAAGCGCCAGCGAAGAAGATGAACTCATCTTCCACCACTGCGATCTGGCCTTGGGCGACACCTTCCGCCAGCACGTCTTCAACTTTGCCA
>Ga0194090_1025_pt1 | contig 14879 bp, 15 predicted proteins | sample LauGreFa1BDMLBDN_2_FD_133660 | JGI IMG/M metagenome (GOLD analysis project Ga0194090, IMG submission 133660)
GGGTGGTACGGCGGCGCTAGGTGCTGGTGGTGCTGTCGTGCTGGGCGGGGTGTCCGTGGGCGCTGCAAAACGCACCCAATTGATTTTTTTGTCGCTGCTGTCCAAAGCGCTGGGCATGGCCGGGTTGACGGGCCTGGGCGGGTATTGCACCCATTGGTCGAAGCGGCTCGGTGCTGCCGGGGCAGGCGCAGGGGTTTGGGCCGGGCTGGCAATGGCCCAAACCAGCCACCCCAAGCCAAGGATCTGTCGCAGAGACACGCCCACCCCGGCGATCAACCGCCGGCAGGTGGAGGGTGTGGGGTGTGATGGGCGCAAGTTCATGGGTGGTGCCACCGGCTTGCGCTGCCCCTGCCACCCATGGCAAAGGCCATGTGCAGGACGATGGCCTTCATTGATCGGCGCGAGTTGGCAAAAATATAGGGCGAAATGCACTTTTTTGGCTTGAACCCCTTGGGGGCCGGGTATGGGTGCCAACTGACTGATTTGTCTTGGTTTTTGCAAATTTCGCCATAATGGTCCGTGTTCAAGCCAACCCATAGGGTGTGCCCCGTGAGGCGCGGGCCCCATCACAACAAAGGATGACATCATGCAACGCAGAACCCTCATCAAAACTGGCGCGGCTGGCCTCTTGACCAGCGTGGCCGCACCCCATTTGCGCGCCCAAACCCTGCCCACGGGCAATGTGCGCATCGTGGTGGGATTCCCCCCTGGCGGTGGCACCGACGCCTTGGCACGGGTGATGGCGGTCAAGCTGCAAGCCATGTGGAATGTGAATGTGGTCATTGAGAACAAGGCAGGAGCGGCCGGCGTGATCGCCGCCGACCATGTGGCCAAACAAAACAACGACGGCTCCACCTTGCTGATGGCGCACATCAACAGCCATGCCATCGCCCCCAGCTTGCAACCCAAACTCGGCTACGTGGTCGAGCGCGATTTCACGCCCCTGGTGCTGGTGGGCGTGACGCCCAACTTGCTCATTTGCAACACCCAGCAACCGGCCAAAACCGTCAAAGACCTGGTCGAGTTGTGCAAGCAAAACCCCGGCAAGATCAGTTTTGCCTCGGCCGGCGGCGGCTCGGCCCAGCATTTGGCGCTGGAAGCGTTCAAGCTGCGCGCTGGCATCCAGGCCCTGCATGTGCCCTACAAAGGATCGGGCCCGGCTTTGACCGATTTGATCGGTGGCCAGGTGCAGTATTGCTTTGAAACCATGACCTCGGCCACGCCGCATGTCAAAGCGGGCAAGGTGGTGGCCCTGGCCCAAACCCGCACCAAGCGCGCCAAAGGCCACCCCGGCGTGCCGACCATGGACGAGCAAGGCTTTGCCGGTTTTGACGCCACCACCTGGTATGGCCTGGTGGGCCCAGCGCGCATGAACCCGGCCATGGTCAAGCGCATGAACGAGGACATGAACCGCGTCATGGCCATGCCCGACGTGCAAGAAAAGTTCGAGCAATACGGCGCCGAAGACGGCGGCGGAACCCCTGAAAAATTCAGCCAATTCATCGCCACCGAGCAAGAAAAATGGGCCCGCGTGGTCAAAGAGGCCAAGGTACAAGCTGACAGTTGAGCGCGAGTGGGTAAAGTCTTCTCGGGGAGGCTTTTTCCGCGTTGGTTGCCAGTGCAGGGCCATGGTTCCTGGGCTTTCCATTTGGGAATTCCACGGATTGACCAGGGGCGTGTCAGCCTTTAAGGTGCTTGATTTTGACCTCCAAGGATCTCCGCATGTTGAAACTGAGCATCAATGGCAAAAGCCACCAAGTCGACGTCGAACCTGAAATGCCGCTGTTGTGGGTCCTGCGCGATCAGTTGGGCATGATGGGCACCAAATTTGGCTGTGGCATTGCCCAATGCGGCGCTTGCACCGTGCATGTGAATGGCGAGCCCATGCGGTCTTGCTCCTACCCTGTCTCTGCAGCCGTGGGCAGCCAGGTGTTGACCATCGAAGGTTTGTCCAAAGACGGCACGCACCCGGTGCAAATGGCCTGGAAAGCGTTGGACGTGCCCCAGTGCGGTTACTGCCAGTCGGGCCAGGTGCTGGCTGCGGCTGCCTTGCTGCGCAAAAAACCCAAACCCACCGATGCCGACATTGACGAAGCCATGACCAACATCTGCCGCTGCGGTACCTACCAGCGCATCCGTGCGGCCATCCACCTGGCGGCCAAAACTGGCAAAGGCGTCGGGTCGGTGATCCACATGGTCAGCGATGCGGGTGACGTGGTCGAACAACCCACGGCCCAGGCCTGAAAGGAATGACCATGACACAACACACATCAAGCCCCCGTTTGTCCCGCCGTGCTTTTGTGGTCAGCAGCGCCGCTGCTGGCGCAGGCCTGTCCGTGGGTTTTCATTGGCCCGCTGGAGCGCAAACCCAAACGGCTGGGACGCCTGAAGTCAATGCCTGGGTGGTGGTGCAGCCCGATGAGAGCTGCATCATCCGCGTGGCCCGCGCCGAAATGGGGCAGGGTACCCACACCGGCTTGGCCCAATTGGTCGCTGAAGAGCTCGAATGCGATTGGTCGCGCGTCAAGGTGCAAATGGTCACGCCCGGTCAGAACCTGGCGCGCAAACGGGTATGGCGCGACATGTCCACCGGCGGCAGCCGTGGCGTGCGTGGCTCGCAGGACTACATGCGCCAAGGCGGTGCCGCAGCCCGCACCGTGTTGATGCAAGCCGCCGCAAACCAGTGGGGTGTGGCGGTGGGTGAATTAACCGTGGCCAAAGGGGTCATCGCCCATGCTGCATCGGGGCGCAAAACCACTTACGGCAAAGTCGCCAGTGCCGCGGCGCAAATCGCCCCGCCGGACCCGAAAACCCTGGTGTTGCGCGACCCGCGCCAATGGAAGATTGCGGGCAAGCCCATGAAGCGCTTGGACACCGCGGCCAAGGTAATGGGCAAGCAAAACTACGCCATCGACACCCGCTTGCCCGGCATGGTGTATGCCGCCATCCAAGCCAGCCCGGTGTTTGGTGGCAAATTGGTCAGCTTTGAAGCGGCCAAACTCAAAGGTCGGAAAGGCATTTTGGGTGTCTACAAAGTGGACGACAACGCCGTGGCTGTGGTGGCCGACAACTGGTGGCGCGCCAAAACCGCGCTGCTGGACTTGCCGATTGTCTGGAACGAGCAGGGCAATGGCCAAGAGAGCAGCGCCACCATCGCCGAGCGGCTCAAAGAGGGCTTGACCTCGACCAACAATGTGTTTGCCGACATCGATGTCGGCAATGCACCGCAGGCGATTGCGGCTGCGGCCAAGCGGGTCGAGGCGGTGTACAGCACGCCGTTTGTCTCCCACGCTTGCATGGAGCCGATGAATTGCACGGCGCTGATCACCGATTACCGCGCCGAGGTCTGGGTGGCCAGCCAAAACGCCGAGGCCTCGATGGCGGCGTTGTCGTCTGCCAGTGGCTTGCCCTTGGAGAAATGCGAGGTCTACAACCAAACCTTGGGGGGTGGTTTTGGCCGCCGGGGTGGTCAGCAAGACTATGTGCGCCAAGCGACCTTGCTGGGCAAGCAAATGCCAGGGGTGCCGGTCAAGTTGATCTGGAGCCGCGAAGAGGACATGGGGCAAGACTTTTACCGACCCATCGGTCAGTGCAAATTGGAGGCAGGTCTGGATGCGCAAGGCAATTTGCTGGGCTTGCAGTTGCGCGTGTCTGGCCAGTCGATCAACGCCTATTTGTCACCGCAAAACATCAAGGACGGCAAGGACAGGCGCCAACTCCAAGGCTACTGGACCGAGCCGCACGATGCCCAACTCGGCTACACCGTGCCCCATTTGCGCACCGAGTACGCCATGCGCAACACCCATGTGCCGGTGGGCCCATGGCGCGGGGTCAACACCAACCAAAACGGCTTGTACCTCGAGTGCTTCATGGAAGAGGTGGCTGCGGCCGCAGGGCGTGACCCGCTGGAGTTTCGCCGTGCCTTGATGCAAAAGCATCCCAAGCACCTGGCTGTGCTCAACGCCGCCGCTGACAAAGCGGGCTGGGGCAAACCCCTGCCTGCGGGGGTGCACCGCGGCATTGCCCAGTTCATGGGCTATGCCAGTTACACCGCAGCGGTGGCTGAGGTGTCGGTCAAAGGGGAAGAGGTCAAGGTGCTGCGCTTGGTGCTGGCCACCAATTGCGGCCATGCGGTCAACCCAGACCAAATTGCCGCGCAGGTGGAGGGCTCGGTGGCCTATGGTTTCGACAGCTTGCAAAGCCAGTGCAATGTGGCCAACGGGCGCATGGTCGATACCAACTTTGACCGCTACCCGATTGCCCGTTTGCGCCAGTTGCCGCGCATTGAAACCGTGATCGCCCCGACCTTTGACTTTTGGGGCGGTGTGGGCGAGCCGACTATTTGCGTGGTGGCACCGGCCATCTTGAACGCGATTTTTGCCGCCACCGGCAAGCCGGTGCGCAACCTGCCGTTGAAGAACCACGGTTTGCGCATTGTCTGAAACATCGCCTTCTCGGTGGTCACGCCGCCAGGGCTTGGGCGGCTTGGTGGCCTGTGTGGGTTGGGCGGCGGTTCCTGCCAGGGCGCAGGCCCCGCCCGCCAACTTGGATTGGGCGCAACTGTATGGGCCATTCACCGGCGGCGCCACGCCCACGCCAGAGCGGGTGAGGGTGGTCACCCCGCGCTTGGCTGACAACGGTTTGTCGGTGCCCTTGGCCGTGCGGGTGGAAAGCCCCATGACCGAGGGCGACCATGTGCGCCGCGTGGTCTTGCTCTCCAACCGCAACCCGCGACCGATGATTGCTGAGTTTGAGTTGGGCCCCTGGTCGGCCAAGGCCGATGTGGCCACGCGGGTGCGTCTGAATGGCTCGCAAGAGGTGATGGCCTTGGTGCAAACCTCGGACGGGCGCTGGTGGCGCGGCACGGCCGAGGTCGAGGTCACCGAATCGGCTTGCATGGACGCGTCTTGACATGTTGGCCCGCATCCAAGTGACCTCCCCTGTGCGGCGCGGCCAAGCCATGGAGGTGCGGTTGTTGTTGCAGCACCCGATGGAGACCGGTTTTCGCTATGACTTTTCAGGCTCGTCGATTGCCAAAAACGTGATCCACAGCATCAGCGCCGAGTACGGCGGTCGCGTGGTGTTTCGCGCCCGCATGGGTTCGGGGGTGGCTGCCAACCCGTTGCTGCATTTTTGGGTGCGCCCCGTTCAAAGCGGTGACATCCGTGTATCGTGGGAAGACGATCAGGGTGTCCAGGGCCAGGTCAGCGCCCGGGTTGAAGTTTTGCCCGCCTGAAGGTGTGGCGAAGGGTCAAAGCCGTGTCAGGCTTGGCCCCAGGGTTGGCGGCGAAACCACCGCACAGACAAGCCTCCCGCGCTCAGCAACAAGACCAACGACAACGCTGCCCACAGGGCGGAGACTTCGGTGTCGCGCCGCTCCAGGGCAAATTTGGTCGACAGGTGTTCGTAAATTTGCTTCAAATCGTTGGAATTACCGGCGCGAAAAAATTCGCCCTCGGTGGCCTTGGCGATGGCTTGCAAGGTTTCCTCGTCCACCTTGGCATAAAAGGACACACCCTCGTAACCGGGAATGAAGCCATTGGGCGTGCCAAACGCCACGGTGTATACGCGCACCCCGCGCTGCGCGGCTTGCTTGGCGGCCTCAAGCGGGTCGGGGCCAGTGGTGCGGCGCCCGTCGGAGAGCAACACAATCGCCCCGGATGAGTAAGAGCCTGCAGGCACCGGGGTGAAGCTGGGCTTGGCTTTGGGCGGCGAGGCGGGTGCAGGGCTGCCGTAGTTGCCGTAGCCGCCAAAGCCCTGGCCGTAAATGGCGGCCTCCAAATCGATGCCAGCATTGGGCAACAAAGTGGACAAGGCCATCAACAAACCGCTGCCAGTGGCGGTGCCGCGTTGCAATTGAAAGCGGTCGATCGAGGCGACCAACTCCTCGCGTTGATCGGTGATGCCTTGCACCAGTTGCGCTGCGCCGGCAAAAGACACCACGCCCACCCGGATGTTGGGCGGCAGCTCACGCAGGAAGTCTTTCACCGCCGCTTGGGCGGCTTTGATGCGGTTGGGCTCCACGTCTTCTGCCAGCATGCTGCGCGAGACATCGATGGCCAGCACCAAGGTCATGTAATCGGCGGGCAACACCACGCTGGCCACCGGGCGAGCCATGCCGACCACGGCGCTGATCAAGGCCAAGCCCAGCAAGGCCGGGGGCACATGCCGACGCCACAGCTTGCGCGGCCCCATGGCGACGCGCACCAGCGCCAGGCTGGGGTAGGCCAAGGCGCTGCGCTGCTTGCGCCGCAGCAGCCACAGGTAAAAAGCCAGCAGCAAAGGCGCCAGCAAGAGCGCCCACAGGGCTTGGGGCCAAACAAAGTGCATCGGTGTCTGGGGTCGGTTAGGGTCAGAGACACTTTATCACCCCTGGCTGTGCTATGGTTTGGACATGAAACGCGCCACCGTTTACGCCAGCCAACCGTCACCGGCGCGCAAGCCCCACCCGGGCGAGCCGGTGGCTGCGGTGCCTGCGCCCCGAACAGCGCGCTGGAAAAATGCGTTTTTGCGCCACGAGCGTTGGGCCATGTTGTTCATCGGTTTGGCCATTGGCGGGGCCATGTGGTGGGCCAGCGAACGGTTTGGTACGCCGCGCCAGGTCTTGACCCAAAAAGACATCGATGCAGCGGTGATCCACACCTTGGCCACCCAAGACCTGCCCTCGCGCACCGCCAAAGCGGCGGGATTGGTGTGGCCCTCGGTGGTACGGGTGCGCGCCTTTGGCACCGATCCGCAAAACCCCAAGGCCGGCGAAAAAGAATTGGGCGTGGGCACAGGGGTGGTGATTGTGGAAGACGGCACCATCTTGACCAACTTCCATGTCATCTCGACCGCGCAGCGCTTGGAGGTGACTTTTTTTGATGGCCTGGAGTCGCCCGCCATGGTGATATCAACCATGCCTGAAAACGACTTGGCGGTGATCAAGCCGCAAAAAATCCCCGATGATTTGCAACCCGCCACCATGGGCTCGAGCAGCAACTTGCTACCCGGCGACGAGGTGGTGGCGGTGGGGTTTCCGTTTGGCATTGGTCCATCCGTGTCTGCCGGCGTGGTCTCGGGCCTGAACCGTTCATTCAAACCCGAAGGCCAAATGGCCATGAAAGGCTTGATCCAATTTGATGCAGCCGCCAACCCTGGCAATTCAGGCGGGCCCTTGGTCAACCTATCGGGCGAGGTGGTGGGCATCGTCACCGCTATCTTGAACCCGACCTCGGCGCGCACTTTCATCGGCATTGGCTTTGCCGCCACCATGGAGAGTGCGGGCAGCGCTGTGGGTATCCCCCCTTTTTGACACGGAGAAAAACCGACATGAATCCCAGCGAATGGAACCGAGGCGCCCACGCCGACCCGAGCCAAGACACCGCCGCCCTGATGGAGCGCGTGTTGTACGAGGTCAAGCGCGTGGTGGTCGGGCAAGACCACTTTTTAGAGCGCATGTTGGTGGCCATCTTGGCCCAGGGGCATTTGCTCATCGAAGGCGTGCCCGGATTGGCCAAAACCTTGACGGTCAACACCTTGGCCAAAGCCATTCGGGGCAGTTTCAAACGCATCCAGTTCACCCCCGACTTGCTGCCCGCCGACTTGGTGGGCACGCGCATGTACAGCCAAAAAACCAGCGAGTTCAGCACGGTGTTGGGCCCGGTGTTTGCCAATTTGTTGTTGGCCGATGAAATCAACCGCGCCCCCGCCAAGGTGCAAAGCGCCTTGCTGGAAGTGATGCAAGAGCGCCAGGTCACCATCGCCGGCGAAACCCACAAAGTGCCCACCCCGTTTTTGGTGATGGCGACCCAAAATCCGATCGAGACCGAGGGCACATACCCCTTGCCCGAGGCCCAGGTCGACCGCTTCATGATGAAGGTCTTGGTTGGCTACCCCCAGGAGGATGAGGAATTTGTCATCGTGCAACGGGTGATCGGTCAGGCCATCGAAGTGGCGGCGGTGACCAGCACCGAGCAAATTGCGCAGTTGCAAAAAACCTGCCGCCAAGGCTATGTGGACCCCAGCTTGATCCAGTTTGCGGTCAAGCTGGTGTCGGCCACGCGCCATCCTGAGCGCTTTGGCATGGCCGATTGGTCGCGCTTCATCACCTTTGGCGCCAGCCCGCGAGCCACCATTGGCCTGATCGAAGGCGCGCGGGCACTGGCGTTTTTGCGCGGGCGCAGTTATGCCTTGCCGCAAGATGTGATCGACCTGGTGCCCGATGTGCTGCGCCACCGCTTGGTGTTGTCCTACGAGGCCTTGTCCGAGGGCTTGACCCCCGAGGCCATCATTGCCCAAATTTTGCAAGCCGTGCCGGTGCCCGACAAACCTTTGGACAGCCATGTTCGGACTGCGCCAACGGCTTGAGGCCTGGCGCGGCCGCGCCAGGCAGCCCCGCGACCCCAACCAGACCAACGCCCCGACAAAAACCCCAGACGCGGCGTTGAGCGGGCTTGAACCTGCGTCCGCAGTCGATGCGGGCACCGTGGCTGCGGGAGGTGGCGTGCCAGAAACCCCTGGTGCCCAGCCGGCGTCTGCGCCACCCACGGCCATGCGCCAAGCCGAGGCTTTGATGCGGCGCTTGGAGTGGACGGTGATACGGCGCTTGGACGGCCAGTTGCAGGGCGACTACCGCACCTTGTTTCGCGGTGCGGGTTTGATGCTGGCCGATTTGCGCGAGTACCAAGCGCACGACGATGTGCGCCACATCGACTGGAATGTCACCGCCCGCATGCAAACCCCCTATGTGCGTGAGCACCAAGAAGACCGGGAAATGGCAGCTTGGTTTTTGATCGACTTGTCGCGCTCGGTGGCCTTCGGCTCGGGTGCCACCAGCAAGCGCATGCTGGCCGCTGAGGTGGTGGGCGTGCTCGCGCGCATGCTCACCCGCCGTGGCAACCGGGTGGGTGCCATGGTCTATACCGGTGAACATGCCCACGCCGAATTCCACATCCCGGCGCGCTCGGGTCGGCGCCACATGCTGCACCTGTTGCAAACGGTCATGCAAGCGCAGGCCAACCAGCCCACCAGCGAGACGCATTTGCAAAACCTGCTCAACGACGCACAAAACCTGATTCGCCGCCGCTCGACGATTTTTGTGGTCTCGGACTTTTTCAGCCAACCGGGGTGGGACCGTGGCTTGTCCCAATTGGCGCGCCGCCACGAGGTGGTGGCCCTGCGTTTGTGCGACCCCTTGGAGCGCCAATTGCCCGATGTGGGTTTGGTCTTGATGGAAGACGCGGAGACTGGCGAGCAACTGCTGGTGGATACCCACGACGCCGCATTTCGTGAGCGCTTTGCCCAGGCCGCGAACCAGCGCGAGGCCGACTTGCGCGCCGCCTTGGTGCGTGCGGGCGTGGATGGCTTGGAGTTGCACACCGACCAAGCGCTGGACGAAGCCTTGATGCGCTTCACCCAATTGCGCAAGCGGCGCAGCCAGGTGGCGGCCGGTGCCACCGCTTCTGCCATGGCCGTGGGGGCTTGAGCGTGCTGGAGTTCTCGTCCATCCAATTTGTCTGGCCCCTGATGCTGTGGGCCTTGCTGCTGTGGCCCTTGATGGCCGCTGCCTACCTGTGGCTCACCCGACCTGGGCGCTGGCCGCGTTTGCATTTGCAGGTGCATGGCCCAAACAACGCTGTTGCTGCGCCCGCACCCGCACCCACACCCGCAACGCGCTGGCGTCTTTTGCGCTGGCCCAGCATCCCCGTCTGCCTGTGGGGTTTGGGCTTGGCCGCGGGTTTGCTGGCGCTGGCGCGTCCGCAGGCGGTGTTGCTGCTGCCCAGTCGCTTGGACTCCGTCATGCTGGCCATCGACACCTCGGGCAGCATGCGCGCCACCGATGTACCGCCCAACCGCTTGGAGGCGGCGCTGGCAGCGGTGCGTATCTTCATTGAAGAGCAACCGGTGCAGGTCAAAGTGGGCATCGTCAACTTGTCGGGCACGGCGTCTGTGGCCCAAGCCCCAACCACCCAGCGGGATGAATTGTTCAGAGCGATCGAAAACCTGCCCTTGCAGCGGGGCTCGGCCTTGGGCAGTGGCATCGTGGTGGCCTTGGCCAATTTGCTGCCGGGTTCGGGCATCGATCCCGAAAAAATCATCATGGAGTCCGACGGCCCACCCAAGCCCGATACCGGTCGGGCCCTGGTCGCCCCTGGGGATGCCTCGAACCAAGTCAAGCTCACTCCGGGGGCCAACAAATCCATGGCCATCGTGCTCATCACCGATGGGCAAAGCAATATCGGCCCAGATGTGCTGAAGATGGCCCAACTGGCCGCCGATCATGGGGTGCGCGTCTACACCGTGGGGGTGGGCACGCCCGAGGGCGTGGTCTTGCGTGCGCAGGGCATGTCGATGCGGGTACGTCTCGATGAGACGGTGTTGAAAAAAGTGGCCGAGATCACCGAGGGCAACTATTACCGCGCCAGCGATGCCCAGCAACTGCTGGAGGTGTACCGCCAGTTGGGCACCACCATCCGGCTGGAAAAACACCAACTCACGGAAGTCACCGCGGTGATGCTGGCCCTGGCCATGTTGTTGGTCTTGTGCGGCAGCCTGATCAATTTGCGCCGCCACGCCCGCGTGCTCTGAGTTGTTCAGCGGGGCCGAGCTGTGGGTGCCGCGCTTATAGTGGCGGCCTATGACAAAACCCACCACCGACACTTCACCCCGTTTGACATCGCTCTCGCATGGGGGCGGTTGCGGCTGCAAGATTGCACCGGGGGTCTTGCGCGAAATCTTGCAAGGCACCACCGCCATGGTCATGCCGCCTGAAATATTGGTGGGCATTGCCACCTCGGACGATGCAGCGGTTTATCGGCTCAACGATGAGCAAGCCTTGATCGCGACCACCGATTTTTTCATGCCCATCGTCGATGACCCGATGGACTTTGGCCGCATCGCCGCCACCAACGCCTTGAGCGATGTGTATGCCATGGGCGGCACCCCCATCATGGCCTTGGCCTTGGTGGGCATGCCCATCAACGTGCTCAGCACCCAGGTGATTGGGCGCATTTTGGAAGGTGGCAACACGGTGTGCAAAGCCGCGGGCATTGTGGTGGCGGGGGGGCACACCATCGACTCGGTCGAGGCCATTTACGGCTTGGTGGCATTGGGCTTGGTGCACCCGTTGCGGGTCAAGCGCAATGCCGACGCCCAGGTGGGCGACCGTTTGATTTTGGGCAAACCCATAGGGGTGGGCGTGCTGTCGGCGCTGCTCAAAAAAGAGCAACTCTCAGCCCAAGGCTATGCCCAGATGCTGGCGGTGACCACCCAACTGAACACGCCCGGCCCGGTGTTGGCGGCCATCGATGGGGTGCATGCGATGACCGATGTCACCGGGTTTGGTTTGGCCGGTCATGCTTTGGAGATGGCGCGTGGCGCGGGTGCCACGGTGCGCTTGGACTGGTCGCGTGTGCCGGTGCTGCCGGGGGTGCGCGAGGGCGCGCTGGGCGGTGCCGTCACTGGCGCTTCAGGGCGCAATTGGCAAGGTTATGGCAACGATGTGGCGCTGTCAGCACACTTGGATCCGTTGGCCCAAACCTTGTTGACCGATCCCCAAACCAGCGGCGGCTTGTTGGTCAGTTGTGCGCCGGATTGCGTGGGCCAGGTGTTGGATGTGTTTGCCCGCATGGGCTTTGGCCAGGCCTGTGAAGTCGGTGAGGTGGTGGCCGCCCAAGCGACATCTGCGCCTTTGCAGGTGTATTGAAGTCAAAATGTGCAGACAGTCATGCTGTGTGGCGGGCGTGTGCGGCCTGGGGTGGCGGATACAGCTTCAAGCGCCCGCCATGGCCTTCAAGCCCGGGCCCACCTGATCAGCCAGCGCGGGCTGCGAAAGCGCACGATGCGGCGGTAAAAGTCGATATAAAACAAGGCAAATACCGCCATGCACAGCAGCAATGCACTGGTCTGGGTGTGAAAAACGCAGGCCAAGCCCGCGGGCACCGCCGATAAGACAAAACCATATGCGGCCACCTGGGCGTTGGCGGTGTTTTTCTCAGTCGCACTCAGATGCAAGCCCGGTCGCAGCACCAAGCGGCGGTAAATCAAGGTGTGCAAATGCAAGGCATCGGGGTGGTTGATGGGGTGGGTGCGCACAAATTTGCGCCGGTACATGCTGTAGACCGTCTCAACCAAGGGGTAAATGCCGACCAACACCGGGGCCATGGGGGAAATTTCGGGCGTGCGGTGGGGAATCATCAGGCCCAAAAAGACCACCCAAAAACCCAGCAGGTAGGCCCCGCCATCGCCCAAGAAAATTTTGCCCCAGGGCCAATTCCACACCAAAAAGCCCAGCGTGGCCCCAGCGCTGAGCAAGCACCAGCGAAACACCATGGCGTCTTCGGCCAGCCAGGCCAAGCCCGCAATGCCGGCCAAAAAGGCCATCACGCTGCCCGAGGCCAAACCATGAAATCCGTCAATGATGTTGATGGCATTGACAAAACCTGCAATGACCAAGGCGGTCAGCAAAAAAGCCGCAAAGGGCAAGGACAAAAACAAGTCAATGAAGTAAATGTCGGTGCGCATGACACCCAACTGAAACACCACATACACCACCGCCGAGGAGGCCAGAGCCATCAGCAAGCGCACATTGGGAGATACCTTGTGGGTCAGGTCTTCCACCAAGCCGCCAATGAACACCGGCGCGCAGGCCAGCATGACCCAAGCACCCAGCCAACCGTCCTTGGGAAAGTACGGGTAAGAGACCCCAAAGCCGAACAACATCCCGGTAAAAATGGCCACGCCACCCAAACGCGAGGTGGTTTGGGCATGGAATTTCTGCACCCCGGAGCCCTTGTCCATGCCCCAATGCCAATGCGCACTGACCCATATCAACAGGCCGGCAGTCAACACCGAAGCGGCCAGTCCTGTCAGCGGGGGGATCCAATACAAAGGGTTGAAAGACATCATGGGGGTCAACTGCAAATGGCATTGACTATGTGCCATACCGACAAACATTATCGTTGATTGAAACTGTCTGGGTCGGGACACAAGCCCATCTCCGTGACATGCATTGTGCACCTTGGATAGCTGTGTCTGACCAGCCGCCGGCAGGGGCGGGCAGGGCTTGCGTTTGGTGGTCAGCGGCGATGGGGCACAAGGTCCCTGGCGCAGGGGGTCAGCCGGCCAGGAGTTTCATTTCTTGCGATATGCGCTCGTAATGGGCCAGCGCCAACTCGGTGGGCTTGAGGTATTTGGTGCGCCGATTGCCTTCGACAAAGACATGCTCAATCAAACCTTGGCCGCGCAGCGCCTCGAGTTTGCGGTGGATGCTGGCCGGCGAAGCAATGTGTTTGAGCTCCATGGCCTTGGTCACTTGCAAGGGCGTGCCTTCGAGTTCGCCCAGGGCGATGACCTCCAGCAATTTGATGCACTCTTGGTCGAGGTCCCGAAAAGGGGCTTGGTTTTCCATGGAAAGAACGATTTTGACCAGGCGCAAATACGCCAGGGCAGCATGGCTGGACATCCGAATACCTTTCTGGGATGGTTCACTGTTCCATTACTCAATCAATCAGGTGATTGAATTTTGGGTGCGGGCGGATTCTAGTGCCCCACTGACCGGCTTTTAGTACCCAAGGTGACAAATAGGTCATCAAACCATCGGCGGATGTGAAAACGGTAGCCACGCGGACAGGGTGGATGAAAACACCAAGCCCGAAGGGGGGCTTGGGCTTGTTAAAGTAAGCCCCTTGATCCACCCGCCAACACAGGAGCCAGGCCATGAGCGAAGAAACACCCATTTCCCAGAAACCCAACCCGGTTCACCTCATGTTGGGCATCATTTTCGGTTTGATTGTGATTTTTTTGCCGCGGGCTTTGGGGCCTGAGTCTCGGGACGGCTTTTTGCAATATGTGTTTCAGGTCATCTCTTTGTGCCTGTGCATTTACTTGATTGGACGCTTTGTCCAAAGCCGCAAACCCAAGAATTAACCCCACCATGACCGATCATCACCCCCACGACCACCCGCACAGCCATGCGCCCACCGATTGGAAGCATGATGGGGTGCGCGTCGTCCCAGGCGATCAGCTCGACGGCAACGTGCCCTCAACCCCGGGCATGGACCGCAAGGCTGCGATCAACTTTGCCCGCGTCGGCGCCCAAAAACTGTGGGCGGGCACGGTCACCATCCATGCCAACGCCAAGACGGGCGCCCACCACCATGGGCATTTGGAGAGTGTGATTTACGTGGTGAAGGGGCGTGCCCGCATGCGCTGGGGCGCGCATTTGGAGTTCACAGCCGAGGCCGGTCCAGGTGACTTTATATATGTGCCGCCCTATGTGCCGCACCAAGAAATCAATGCCAGCCCCACCGAGGTGCTCGAGTGCGTGTTGTGCCGCAGCGACGGCGAAGCGGTGGCCATCAACTTGGACATCGCGCCGGCAGAACCGCCCGAGCAGGTGTTGTGGGTGGACCCGACCCATCCCCACGGCGGGGTTTGAGGCGCTCGCACCCCGTGTGTGGACCTTAAGGGTTGACCATCACCAATTTGCCCATCACCCGGCGCGACCCCATCAGCGCATAGGCTTCGTGCAATTGGGCCATGGGCAGGGTGCGGTCGATGACGGGTTTGATTTTTCCTTGGGCATACCACTGGGCGAGTTCGCCCATCATCGCGGCATTGGCGGCCGCTTCGCGTTTGGCATAGTCGCCCCAAAACACGCCCACCACCGATGCGCCTTTGAGCAAAGCCAGGTTCAGTGGCAATGAGGGGATGGGGCCAGCGGCAAAGCCCACCACCAAATAGCGCCCACGCCATGCGATGGAGCGAAAGGCCGGCTCGGTGTAGTCGCCCCCCACAGGGTCATAAATCACATCGGGCCCTTTGCCATCGGTCAGGGCTTTGATGCGCTCGCGCAGGTTTTCGCTGGCGTAGTTGATGCTGGCGTCAGCGCCTTGGGC
>Ga0194090_1222_pt1 | contig 14792 bp, 12 predicted proteins | sample LauGreFa1BDMLBDN_2_FD_133660 | JGI IMG/M metagenome (GOLD analysis project Ga0194090, IMG submission 133660)
CAAGGCCGCTTTGGCAAAGGTGGCGGCGGTGGCCAATCTCGCCGCCTGAACCGCGTCGTCCTGACGCCTGGGCTACAGCCCCAAACAATGAAAACCGCTCCGACTGATATGATTGACGTTGACGTTAACGTCAATGAACCACCGGGCATCCTTGCGCCCGAAAAAAGTGTGGAGATACCCCTATGACCGACCTGTCCGCCGAATACCAAGCCCTGGCCAATTACCGCCCCAAAAACAAGGTGCGCTTTGTCACAGCGGCCAGCTTGTTTGACGGCCACGATGCGGCCATCAACATCATGCGCCGCATCTTGCAAGGCATGGGTGCAGAAGTCATTCACTTGGGCCACAACCGCTCGGTGGACGAGGTGGTCACCGCTGCGCTGCAAGAAGACGTGCAAGGCATCGCCATCAGTTCGTACCAAGGTGGCCATGTGGAGTACTTCAAATACATGGTCGATTTGTTGCGCCAACGTGGCGGGGCACACATCCAAGTGTTTGGAGGAGGAGGAGGCGTCATCGTGCCCGAAGAGATCAGCGAACTGCAAGCCTATGGCGTGACGCGCATCTACAGCCCGCAAGACGGCCAGCGCATGGGCTTGCAAGGCATGATTGGCGAGATGATCATGCGCTGCGATCAAGACTTGAACGCCCACGCACCCACTGCACTGAGCGCCATCCAAGGCCACAGCGAAGCGCATTGGCGCGCTTTGGCGCAACTCATCACCGCCATCGAGAACGGGCAAGCCAGCGCCGGCTTGGTCGACCAACTGCGCGCACAAGCCAAGCAACTCAAGGTGCCCGTGATCGGCATCACCGGCACCGGGGGCGCGGGCAAGTCATCCTTGACCGACGAATTCATTCGCCGCGTTCGCCTGGACCAAGCCGATAAGCTGCGCATCGCCGTGATCTCCATCGACCCTTCCCGGCGCAAGAGCGGAGGCGCGCTCTTGGGCGACCGCATCCGCATGAACGCCATTGCCCCGTGGAGCCTGGGCGAGTCCGGCCAATCCGGACAGCGCGTGTTCATGCGCAGCTTGGCCACCCGCGAGTTCGGCAGCGAAATCAGCGCCGCCTTGCCCGACGTGATTGCCGCCGCCAAATGCGCTGGCTTTGACCTGATCGTGGTCGAAACCTCTGGCATTGGCCAAGGCGACGCGGCCATCGTGCCGCATGTGGATGTGCCCCTGTATGTGATGACGCCCGAGTTTGGCGCAGCCAGCCAGCTGGAAAAAATCGATATGCTGGACTTTGCCGAGTTTGTGGCCATCAACAAATTCGACCGCAAGGGTGCCGCCGACGCGCTGCGCGATGTGGCCAAGCAAGTGCAACGAAACAAAGAAGCCTGGACCACACCCACCGAGCAGATGCCGGTGTTTGGCACCATGGCTGCCCACTTCAATGACGACGGCGTGACCGCGCTGTACCAAGCCATGAAGCCGCGCCTGCAAGCCTTGGGCCTGCCCATCCAAGACGGCTTGCTGCCCACCGTGGCGGTGCGCCACAGCTCGCACCAAACGCCCATCGTTCCCGGGGCGCGCAGCCGCTATTTGGCTGAGATCAGCGACACCGTGCGCGGCTACAAGTTGCGCGCCAAGAGCCAAGCCCAACTGGCGCGCGAGATCCAACAATTGCAAGCCGCCGCCCAGATGCTGTCCGAGGGCAAGCAAGGCCGCGCCAAAGCCAGTGAAGCGGCCACCGACCTGGCCGCACAACGCCTGATCCATTTGGGTGCCACCGAGCGCGCCCTGCTCGCCGATTGGCCCCAACTGCAACATGACTACGCCGGTGACGAGCTGGTGGTGAAGGTGCGCGACAAAGAAATCCGCACCGCGCTGGTGACCAAGTCTTTGAGTGGCACGACGGTGCGCAAAGTGGCGCTGCCCCAGTACCACGACCATGGCGATGTGTTGCAGTGGCTGATGCTCGACAACGTGCCCGGCCGCTACCCCTACACCGCTGGCACCTTTGCCTTCAAGCGTGACAACGAAGACCCGACCCGCATGTTCGCTGGCGAAGGCGATGCGTTTCGCACCAACCGCCGCTTCAAACTCTTGAGCGAAGGCATGCCCGCCAAGCGCTTGAGCACGGCTTTCGATTCAGTGACGCTGTACGGCAACGACCCCGACCTGCGCCCCGACATTTACGGCAAGGTCGGCAACTCAGGCGTGAGCATCGCCACTTTGGACGACATGAAGGCCTTGTACGACGGCTTTGATTTGTGTTCACCGTCCACCAGCGTGTCCATGACCATCAACGGCCCTGCGCCCACCATTTTGGCGATGTTCATGAACACCGCCATCGACCAAAACCTGGACAAATTCCGCGCCGACAAGGGCCGCGAACCCACCGCCTCAGAAGCCGCAGACATCCGCGCTTGGGTGATGCAAAACGTGCGCGGCACGGTGCAAGCCGATATCTTGAAAGAAGACCAAGGGCAAAACACCTGTCTGTTTTCAACCGAGTTCAGCTTGAAGGTGATGGGCGACATCGCCCAGTACTTTGTCGAGCACCAGGTGCGCAATTTCTACAGTGTGTCCATCAGCGGTTACCACATCGCTGAAGCGGGGGCCAACCCCATCAGCCAGCTGGCCTTCACGCTGTCCAATGGTTTCACCTTTGTCGAAGCCTATTTGGCACGCGGCATGCACATCGACGACTTCGCACCCAACCTGTCGTTCTTCTTCAGCAACGGCATGGACCCCGAGTACACCGTCATGGGCCGGGTCGCCCGCCGCATCTGGGCGGTGGCGATGAAGGAGAAGTACGGCGCCAACGAACGCAGCCAAAAGCTGAAATACCACATCCAAACTTCGGGCCGCTCGCTGCACGCGCAAGAAATTCAGTTCAACGACATCCGCACCACGCTGCAAGCCCTCATTGCCATTTACGACAACTGCAACTCGCTGCACACCAATGCCTTTGACGAAGCCATCACCACGCCCACCGAAGACTCGGTGCGCCGCGCCATGGCGATTCAGCTCATCATCAACCGCGAATGGGGTTTGGCGAAAAACGAAAACCCCAGCCAAGGCGCTTTCATCATCGAAGAGCTGACCCAGCTGGTGGAAGAGGCGGTGCTGTCCGAATTCGAGCGCATCTCTGAACGCGGCGGGGTATTGGGAGCCATGGAAACCGGCTACCAACGCGGCCGCATCCAAGACGAGTCCATGCACTACGAAATGCTCAAGCACACCGGCGAGTTGCCCATCATTGGGGTCAACACCTTCAAGTCCCCGCATGGCGATGGCGCGCCGCAAAAAATCGAATTGGCCCGCTCCACCGAGGACGAAAAGCAAAACCAGCTGCAACGCTTGCAAAGTTTCCATGCGCACCACGCCGACAAATCGCCGCAAGTGCTGGAGCGCTTGCGCCAAGCGGCCCTGGCCAACGACAACGTGTTTGCGGTGTTGATGGATGCGGTGCGCTGCTGCTCACTGGGGCAAATCACCCGAGCCTTGTTTGAGGTGGGTGGCCAATACCGCCGCAACATGTGAGCGCATCACCCCCTGTGACCACCACACCCCATTTGCAGTGCAGCGATTTGCACAAGCGCTACGGCGACAACATTGCCGTGGACGGGGTGTCGTTCGCCATTGAGGCGGGTGAATGCCTGGGCGTGATTGGCCCCAATGGCGCGGGCAAAACCACCACCTTGCGCATGTGTTTGGGTCTGACCACACCCGACAGCGGGCGCATCCAAGCTTTTGGCATGGACATGCCCGCCGATGACTTGGCGATCAAAGCGCGTTTGGGCGTGGTCAGCCAATTTGACACCCTGGACCCTGACTTCACCTGCGCCGAAAACCTGCTGGTGTTTGGCCGTTACTTCGGTTTGCCCGACGCCACCATCCGCTCACGCATCCCGCAGCTTTTGGAATTTGGCGCTTTGTCCCACAAAGCCGACGCCAAGCCGGGTGAGCTTTCCGGCGGCATGAAGCGGCGCTTGAGCTTGGCGCGGGCCCTGATCAGTGACCCGGCTTTGTTGATGCTGGACGAGCCCACCACGGGCCTGGACCCCCAAGCCCGCCACCTGATGTGGGAGCGCTTGCAGCAATTGCTGCAACAAGGCAAATCCATATTGCTCACCACCCACTTCATGGACGAGGCCGAACGCTTGTGCGACCGCTTGCTGGTGCTGGACCACGGCCGGGTGATCGCCCAAGGCAAACCCCGCGAACTGATTGCTGCGCATTTGGAGCCCGATGTGGTCGAAGTGTTTGGCGCGGGTGCTTTGGCCTTGATCGACAGCCCCTTGGCCCAGATGGCGCAACGCGTCGAGCGCAGCGGCGAGACCGTGTTTTTTTACACCGATGCCGCACCCGCCTTGCTGGCCCAATTGGCCACGCATACCGGCTTGCGCAGCCTGCACCGTCCCGCCAACTTGGAGGATTTGTTCCTCAAGTTGACTGGACGTCAAATTCGAGAGGCCAGCTGATATGCGCATGCGCTGGTGGCCTGTGTTTTTGCGCAACCTGCTGGTGTGGCGCAAATTGGCGTTGCCCAGTTTGGTGGGCAACATCGCCGAGCCTTTGATGTGGTTGGTGGCCTTTGGCTACGGCATGGGCAGCTTGGTCGGTGAGGTTCAAGTGGGTGGACAACGCGTGCCCTACCTGTTGTTCTTGGCCAGCGGCTCCATTTGCATGAGTGCCATGAATGCCGCCACCTTTGAGGCCTTGTACTCGGCGTTTTCGCGCATGCATGTGCAAAAAACCTGGGACGGCATCCTCAACGCACCGGTGCGGCTTGATGACGTGGTGCTGGCCGAAATGCTGTGGGCCGCGTTCAAGTCCTTGTTCACGGTGAGTGCCATTTTGGTGGTCATGTTGGCCCTGGGTATCAGCCACAGCCCCAAACTCTTGGTGGCTTGGCCGATCTTGCTGTTGGCCGGCATCACCTTCAGCTGCATGGCCTTGGTGTTCAATGCGCTGGCCAAAGGCTATGACTTTTTCACCTATTACTTCACCTTGTTTCTCACCCCCATGATGTTTTTGAGTGGGGTGTTTTTTCCGCTGGATCAATTGCCCGATTGGGTGGGCTGGTTGGCCGCATGGCTGCCGCTGACCCAGGTGGTGGAATTGGTGCGCCCCCTGTTCATGGACATGTGGCCAACCCACCCATGGCGTCACCTGGGCATGCTCGCGCTGTATGCGGGCGTATCGTTCCAAATCGCTCTGGTGCTCACGCGACGCCGCTTTGCCCGCTGATTCGCAGTGCTTGGATCACTGCTGATAGATCTGGATCTGATGAATGGAGGCCCCCATGTCTGACAACCCCCAAGGTCGCATCGTGTGCGAGGTACGCGGTGCCATTTTGTGCATCGGCATCGACCGCGTGGCCAAGCGCAATGGCTTCACCCCGGTGATGCTGCGCGAACTCAGTGCCGCTTACACCCGGCTGGAAGACGAACCCGGCTTGCGCGTGGGTGTGCTGCATGCGCTGGGCGAGCACTTCACCGCTGGTTTGGATTTGCCCAGCATGGCCGAGTCCATGCAACGCGGCGAGCGCATGTGCCCCGATGGCTGGGTAGACCCGCTGGACTTGGGCCACCCCGGATTGCGCCGCCGCACCAAGCCCATGGTGGTGGCGGTGCAAGGCATCACCTTCACCTTGGGGCTGGAGTTGATGCTGGCCGCCGACATGGTGGTGGCGGCTGACAACTGCCGTTTTGCCCAACTCGAGGTCCAGCGCGGCATCATGCCCACCGGTGGTGCCACCATCCGCATGGCCCAGCGCGCCGGTTGGGGCAACGCCATGCGCTATTTGCTCACCGGCGACGAGTTCGACAGCGCCACCGCGCTGCGCCTGAACTGGGCGCAAGAAGTGGTGCCAGTGGGGCAACAACTCGCACTCGCCTTGGCTTGGGCAGACCACATCGCCGCCCAAGCCCCGCTGGCGGTGGTGGCCACACGCCAAAACGCTTTGCAAGCCCTGGAGTTGGGGCCTGCGGCCGCCGTGCAAACCCTCAGCGACACACAACAAGTGCTGTCACGCAGTGCCGATGCCACCGAAGGCGTGCGTGCCTTCGTGGAAAAGCGCCCTCCCCGTTTCAGCGGCACATAAAAAAAACCGTGGTCTGTGAAACAGACCACGGCCGTGCAACCCATGAGCGCGCTTAAAACTGGCGCTCAGGCAAAGTCAATTTCAAACCCTGGTGCTGTGCCTGCAGCTTGATCTGACAGGCCAAGCGGCTGCCCGGCATGCGCTCAGTCGCCACAAAATCCAACATTTGCCCCTCGCTGCTGTCAGGTACTGGCAACAGCGCCAACTGGGCTTCATCGATCATGCAGTGGCAAGTGGCGCAGCTGCAGCAACCGCCGCACTCGCCCAACAAGCCATCCACACCCGAGGTCAACACCGCCTCCAATAAAGTTTGGCCTTCTTGGGCCGCCACATCGTGTGTAGCGCCCTGTGCGGTGGTGACATGGATCAACAACATTTTTTCACCATCAATCGGCGTACACGCCAGCGGCCTTGATGACCGGTGTCCATTTGGCAATCTCCGCTGTCACAAAGGCCTTGTGGTCAGCGGCTTCAACCCGTTTGTCAGCAACCACCACGGCACCCAAACCTTCTTGCTTTTTGATGAACTCGGGGTCCTTCAAAGCCAGTTTGAGCGCGGCATTGATTTTGGTTTGCACATCGGCGGGCAAACCTTTGGGGCCATACAAGCCGTGCCAAATGGTGACCTGGAAGTTTTTCGCACCCGACTCGTCCAAGGTGGGCAGGTCTTTGAGAACTGGCGTGTTGATGCGCTTGGCCGTGGTCACCCCAAAGGCCTTGACTTTTTTGCCTTCGATTTGGGTGGTGGTGTTGGTGGTTTGGTCACACATCAAGTCCACCTGACCGCCGATCAAATCGGTCATGGCTGGGGCTGTGCCTTTGTAGGGCACCGTGGTCATGTCCACTTGGATCGAGGCTTGCCACAGCATGCCGCACAGGTGCGAGGCCGAGGCCAAACCGGCGTTGGCCAAGTTGATCTTGCCCTTGTTGGCGTTGACCCACACCATCAATTCTTTGTAGTTGTTGGCTGGCAGCTGGGGTTTGCCAATCAAGGTCATGGGCACATCATTGATCATGCCCAGGTATTCGAAATCGGTCTCTACCTTGAACGGCAGGTTGCGCACCAGTGAGGGGAAGATGCTCATGGCAATGTGGTGAACCAACAAAGTATGGCCATCGGGGTTGGCTTTGGCCACTTTGGCCGCGCCAATCAAGCCACCCGGGCCGCCGGCGGCGTTTTCCACCACCACGCTCGCGCCCAAGGTCTTGCGCATGGCTTCAGCCAAGTCACGCGCCACGCGGTCGGTGGGGCCACCGGCTGCAAAGGGCACGATCAGGGTGACGGTTTTGTCTTTGATGGGGTAATCGGCGGCAATGCCTGCCACTGGGCCCAGCGCCAAGGCCAGTGAGGCCAGTTTCATCCACGTGTTTTTCATCTCAAGTCTCCAATTTATAAACGGGCGATGCTACCAAGTGAACGCCGCTCATTGCATCGTGGGTATTACGTAAATGTGCATCAATGCCAATGAAGCGGGCTTGTTGGACCTGGGTTAAACCCTCAACACCGGCATGGGCAAAGCGCTCTCGCCCTAGCGGTAACTGCGAGCGTCCTCAATCACTTTGCCATCATTGGGCAAGCTGTGGGGCGCAGCCCATTCAATGGCGGCGCGCAGCTTGGTGACTTCGCGCACAGCGTCACCCAGTTGTTGGGCCAACTCGAGGGATGCGTTGTCGGCTTCGACCTTCAAGGTCATTTGGTCGTTGGCCATCTCGCCACTGACCACCAAACGGCCTCGGCCCAGTTGCGGAAAACGCTTGAGCACTTGGGCCACTTGCGATGGGTGCACAAACATGCCACGCACCTTGGTGGTTTGGTCGGCTCGGCCCATCCAACCCTTGATGCGGGTGTTGGTGCGCCCCGTGGGGCAAGGGCCCGGCAAGATGGCAGTGAGGTCGCCCGTGCCAAAGCGAATCAGCGGGTAGTCGGGGTTGAGCGAGGTCACCACCAATTCACCCACTTCACCGGGGGCCACGGGGTCACCGGTGCCGGGTCGCACAATTTCCACGATCACCTGCTCTTCCAGCACCAAGCCTTCGCGCGCAGCGGTTTCATACGCAATCAATCCCAAATCGGCAGTGGCAAAGCACTGGTAGGCATGGATGCCGCGCTCGGCCAACCAATCGCGCAGCGAAGGGGGAAAGGCCTCTCCACCCAACATGGCCTTGGTCATGCTGGGCAAGGCAACGCCCATCTCAGCGGCTTTCTCAACAATGATTTTTAAAAAGCTGGGCGTACCAATGTAGCCCGCCGGGCGCAACTCGGCCATGGCCTGCACCTGTTGCTCGGTTTGACCGGTGCCACCGGGAAACACCGTGCAACCCAAGGCATGGGCCCCGGTTTCCATCATGGAGCCCGCGGGCACAAAGTGGTAACTGAAGCAGTTGTGGATCAACTCACCCGATCGAAAACCAGCTGCGTACATGGCCCGGGCCATCCGCCAGTAATCGCGCCGCGTGCCCTCGGGTTCATAAATCGGGCCGGGGCTGGCAAACACGCGGGGCATGTGCGGGCCAAAGCCAATGCTGGCAAAGCCGCCAAAGGCATGGCGCGCGCGCTCGGCTTGTTGTCGCTCGTGCAACTCGCTCTTGCGGGTGACGGGCAATTGGGCCAAGGCCTCGCGGGTGGTGATCTGGCGCGCATCGACACCGGCCAAAATTTGCCCAAATGCCTCGCTGTGCGCTTGCGCATGGGCCACCTGCGCCGGCAACGCAGCCAACAAATCGGCCTCGCGTTGGGCTGGGCTGCGTTGTTCTAGTTCGTCGTAAAAAGCGTTCATGGCGATGTGGTGAGTGCTGCGCCAGGCCTTGGTGGGCGCAGGTGCGGTTTCAATGGTGGTGCGGGCAGGGCTCAGGCCAACCAGCGCTTGCGCCGCTTGTAGCTTTTGACGTCTTTGAAGCTCCGGCGCTCACCGCCACCCATGCCCAGGTAAAACTCTTTGACGTCTTCGTTGTTGGCCAATTCGCTGGCCACGCCGTCCATGACGATGCGGCCTGACTCCATGATGTAGCCATAGTCGGCGTACTTCAAGGCCATGTTGGTGTTTTGTTCGGCGAGCAAAAAAGTGACCTTTTCTTTTTCGTTCAGGTCTTTGACGATGTTGAACACCTCTTCCACGATTTGCGGCGCCAAACCCATGGAAGGCTCATCAAGCAACACCATGTTCGGGTTGGCCATCAAAGCGCGACCAATGGCGCACATTTGCTGCTCACCGCCCGAGGTGTAGGCGGCTTGTGAGGTGCGGCGGGTTTTCAAGCGTGGGAAATAGTTGTAGACCTTTTCCAAATTGGCCGCGATCTCGCCCTTGTCGGTGCGGGTATAGCTGCCAGTCATCAGGTTTTCTTCAATCGTCAAGTGGGCAAAGCAATGCCGCCCCTCCATCACCTGCACCACCCCGCGCTGCACCAAATCGGCGGGCGACAGATTTTCAATGCGCTCACCGCGCAATTCAATGCTGCCCTTGGTGACCTCGCCGCGCTCACCCCGCAGCAAATTGGACACGGCGCGCAAGGTGGTGGTTTTGCCTGCACCATTGCCACCCAAAATGGTGACGATCTTGCCATTGGGCACCTGCAAAGACACGCCCTTCAAAACCAAGATGACGTGGTTGTAAATGACCTCGATGCCATTGACGTTGAGAACGATGCTGTTGGGTTCCATGTCTTGCCTTGTTCAACCAATCGCCAAGCCTGCACGGCAAGCCTGGCGATTGGGGGCTCGTTGGAGCCCCCAGCCTGACCTGTGCACGCCAGAGGCGCACACAGGCCAGGCCTTGCCGATCACGACTGGCAGTCTTGACCGGTGCGGCGTGTCCACTTCTTCTCGGCAGCGTACTTGTCAGCGGCGGCCTTGATCATGGGTTTGATGATCGCGTCGTCTTGTTGCATCCAGTCGCTGGTGAAGTTCCACTTTTTGCCATCCCACTGGTGCATGCGCGCCCAGGAAGCGCCCTGGTGGTCTGCACAAGAGGTTGAGATGGGGCGCATCACGCCCTTGAAGCCCAAGGCGTCGAGCTTGGCTTGGGTCAGGTTGAGGTTTTCATAACCCCAGCGCGCTTGCTCGGCGGACACCCACTTGCCTTTGCCATAACGTTCTTGTGCAGCGCGCACACCTTCGACGGCAAACATGGCGGCGGTCAAACCACGCATGTACAACACCTCACCCACCTCGGCCTTGGGTCCCGTGCCTTGGCCTTTGTCGTGCACCTTGGCCAAAATTTCTTTGACCACCGCCGAATTCGGCTCAGCACCGTGTTGCAACGCCAAGGCGTTGTAGCCTTTGGCGCCATCGCCCACGTCTTTCACATCAGGCTCGGCACCGGCCCACCACACGCCATACATTTTGTCGCGCGGAAAGCCCGTGGCCACGGCTTCTTTAAGGGCGGTGGAGTTCATCACGCCCCAGCCCCAGTTGAGCACATAGTCGGGGCGGTTTTGGCGAATTTGCAACCAGGTGGCTTTTTGCTCCACACCGGGGTGGGCCACGGGCAGCAAGCTCAGCACAAAGCCATGCATGGCGGCGCGCTCTTGCAGCAGGGGAATGGGCTCTTTGCCAAACGGACTGTCGTGATAAACCAAGGTGATTTTTTTGCCCTTGAGTTTGTCAAAGCCACCTTCTTTGGCCGCCAGGTGCTGGATCAAAATATCGGCAGCACCCCAGTAGGTGCCGGTGAGCGGGAAGTTCCACTTGAACACCTGGCCATCGGCCGATTCGCTGCGGCCATAGCCCGCAGTGATCAGGGGAATCTTGTCGCCGGGGGCTTTTTCGGTCAGCGCAAACGTGATGCCGGTGGACAACGGTTGGAACACGGTGGCACCGCCGTTTTTGCCTTTGAGGCGTTCGTAGCACTCGACACCACGGTCGGTGGCATAGCCGGTTTCGCACTCTTCAAACGACACCTTCACGCCGTTGATGCCACCGCGGGCATTGACCAACTTCAGGTAGTCGGCATAGCCATTGGCGAAGGGCACGCCATTGGGTGCATAAGCGCCAGTGCGGTACACCAGCAAGGGGAAAAACTGATCTTTGGGCTGGGCCAAAGCCGGTGTGGCCACGCTGGCGACCACAGCCGCCACGGCCATGCCGGCCGCGAGGGTGAATTTACGCAATTTCAAGCTCATCAATGTCTCCTTTAGAAAATAAACAACGAAAAAAACTCAATGCGGGAAGGGCCATACGCGCAGCTTTTGCTTGCCCAGGCTCCACAGACGCGCCAGGCCGTGCGGCTCGACGATCAAAAACCAAACAATCAAGGCACCAAACACCATGTACTCGGCATGCGAAATGAAGGCCGTTGACACATCAAACCCAAAGAGGCCACCCAACAATGGAATGGCTTGGTTGAGGAAAATCGGCAGCACCACGATGAAAGCAGCCCCAAAAAAGCTGCCCATGATGGAGCCCATGCCGCCAATGATGACCATGAACAGCAAAGAGAAGGAACGGTCCACCGAGAACGCCGCCGGCTCCCATGCGCCCAAATGGATAAAGCCCCACAGCGCACCGGCCACGCCCACAATGAAAGAGCTGACAGCAAAGGCGCTCAATTTGGCGTACATCGGGCGAATGCCAATCACCGCTGCGGCCACGTCCATGTCACGAATGGCCATCCACTCGCGGCCAATCGCGCTGCGCACCAGGTTTTTGGCCAACAACGCAAACACCACCAAGATGGCCAAGCAAAAAATGTACTTTTGCACCGGGGTGTCAATCGGTTGGCCAAACACCTGCAGGTTGGACACCGACACCGAACCCGACGAGGTGTTGTTGGTGAACCATTTGATGCGCAAGAACGCCCAGTCGCAGAAAAACTGCGCCGCCAGCGTGGCCACTGCCAAATACAAACCCTTGACGCGCAAGCTGGGTATGCCGAAAAAGATGCCCACCAAGGTGGCAAAAAATCCGCCCGACAGCAGCGCCACCAACAAAGGCATATCGTCAATGCGGATGAAGGTGTTGTAGGCTGCGTAGGCGCCCACCGCCATGAAGCCCCCCGAGCCCAATGAAATTTGTCCGCAGTAGCCAACCAAAATGTTCACGCCCAGTGCGGCCAGCGACAAGATCAAAAAAGGAATCAGGATGGCGCGGTACAGGTACTCATCGACCAACAAAGGCACGCCAATGAAGGCAAATACCACCAAGGCCAGAATGGCCCAGCGGTCTTGGGCGATCGGGAAGATTTGCTGATCCCCCCGATAGCTGGTTTTGAATTGACCGTTTTCTCTATAAAACATGTTGCCTGCGTTTCACTTTAAATCGTTTCATTTCGACACGCGTCTGTCAGACGCGATCGATGATTTTTTCGCCAAACAAACCTTGCGGGCGAAACAACAACACCACCAGCGCCAGCACATAGGCGAACCAAATTTCAATGCCGCCCCCCACGTAGGGGCCTAAAAACACCTCGGAGAGTTTTTCACCGACGCCAATGATCAGCCCACCCAAAATCGCACCGGGCACCGAGGTCAGGCCACCCAAAATCACCACCGGCAAGGCGCGCAAAGCCACGGCCGACAGGGAAAATTGCACGCCCAGCTTGCTGCCCCAAATCATGCCGGCCACCAAAGCGACCACACCCGCCACGCACCACACAATGACCCAAATGCGGTTGAGCGGGATGCCAATCGACTGCGCGGCTTGGTGGTCATCGGCGACCGCCCGCAGAGCGCGACCCGTAGAAGTTTTTTGGAAAAACACCGTCAGCATGGCCACCAAGGCTGCCGAGATGCCCGCGGCGATCAGGTCTTCTTGGCTGACCAACAGGCCGCCTTCAAACACCGAATCGAACAACATCAAAGGCTCTTTGGGCATGCCAATGTCGATCTTGTAAATGTCCGAGCCAAAGATGGTTTGTCCCAAACCATCCAGAAAATAAGTGATGCCCAAGGTGGCCATCAACAAAGTGGCACCTTCTTGGTTGACCAAATGGCGCAGGACCAGGTACTCAATCAACCAGGCCACCGCAAACATCACTGCGCCAGCCAAGACAAAGGCGATCAAGTTGGCCAGCAACAAATTGTCCAGCCCCGTCCAGGCGGGGATCCACTCAGCAAACCGGGCCATGGCCAAGGCCGCAAACAGCACCATTGCTCCTTGGGCAAAGTTAAACACCCCGGAGGCCTTGAAGATGAGCACAAAGCCCAGGGCCACCAGCGAATACAACATGCCGGCCATCAAGCCGCCAATCAAAGTTTCCAGAAAAAATCCCATGTCGCTTCCAATCCGTTGGCGCTGCTGTGTCGTCTCAAATGTCAGTGCGAGGTGCCGAGGTAGGCGCTGATCACCTCGGGGTTGTTGCGCACTTCTTCAGGGGTGCCGTCGCCAATTTTCTTGCCGTAATCGAGCACCACCACCCGGTCGGAGATGTCCATCACCACGCTCATGTCGTGTTCGATCAACACCACCGTGGTGCCAAATTCATCGTTGACGTCCAAAATAAAGCGGCACATGTCTTGTTTTTCTTCGACGTTCATTCCGGCCATGGGTTCATCGAGCAGCAACACCTTGGGCTCCAGCGCCAGGGCACGGCCCAGGTCGACGCGCTTTTGCAGGCCGTAGGGCAACTGCCCCACAGGGGTTTTTCGATGCGCTTGAATTTCCAAAAAGTCGATGATGTGCTCGACATAGGCGCGGTGCTGCATTTCTTCGCGCTCGGCCGGCCCAATGCGCAGGGCTTGCAGCAATATATTGCTTTTGATGCGCAGGTTGCGCCCGGTCATGATGTTGTCGAGCACACTCATGCCCTTGAACAAGGCCAGGTTTTGGAAGGTGCGGGCAATGCCCATCTCGGCCACTTGGCGGCTGTCCATGTGGTCAAAGGTTTGACCGCGGAATGAAATGGTGCCCGTTTGCGGGGTGTAGACCCCATTGATGCAATTGAGCATCGAACTTTTGCCCGCACCATTGGGGCCAATGATGGCGCGGATTTCGTGCTCGCGCACATCGAAAGAAATATCGGTCAAGGCCTTGACGCCACCAAACGCCAAGCTGATGTTTTTCACATCCAAGATGACGTCGCCAATGCGCTTGTCGCTCATGCGGCCCTCCCCACAGGGGCAAACAGCTTGGCATCGCTCAAGCGCAAAGTGGCGCTGACGCTGCCGCTGCGCCCGTCCTCAAACTTGACGGCGGTTTCAATGAATTGCGATGTCAAGCCACCGTACAAGGCGTCCACCAGCACTTGGTATTTGTCGGCGATGTAGCCGCGCCGAACCTTGTTGGTGCGGGTGAGTTCGCCGTCATCGGCATCCAGCTCTTTGTGCAGCACCAAAAAGCGGCTGACCTGGCTGCCCGCGAGCAAGTTGTCCACACTCAAGTCGGCGTTGACTTTCTCCACACAGTCTTGAATCAGGGCGTAGACCTCGGGTTTTTGCGCCAAATCGGTATAGCCCGCATAAGGCAGGTTGCGGCGCTCGGCCCAGTTGCCCACGGCGTCAAAGTCGATGTTGATCATGACGCAGACTTTTTCTCGCTGGTCGCCATAGGCCACCACCTCTTTGATGAAGGGGAAGAACTTGAGCTTGTTCTCCACATACTTGGGCGCAAACATGGCCCCGTCGTTGTCGCCGCCTTTGATGCGGCCCACGTCTTTGACGCGGTCGATGATCTTGAGGTGGCCGCTGGCATCCAAAAACCCCGCATCGCTGGTGTGGTACCACCCATCGGCGCTGAGCACCTCGGCCGTGGCCTCGGGGTTTTTGTAATAGCCCTTGAGCAAGCCCGGTGACTTGACCAA
>Ga0194090_1241_pt1 | contig 10391 bp, 8 predicted proteins | sample LauGreFa1BDMLBDN_2_FD_133660 | JGI IMG/M metagenome (GOLD analysis project Ga0194090, IMG submission 133660)
GCGAGGCGGTCATCAGCGCTTCGGTCTTGGCTTCGATGGCGGCGGTGTCATCGCCTTTGAGGGTTTCTTCCAGGTCTTTGAGCGCCGCTTCGATCTTCTCTTTGTCGCTGGCGTCGATCTTGTCGCCGTGATCGGTGAGCGACTTTTTCACGCTGTGCACCGAAGCCTCGGCGCTGTTGCGGGCTTGCACCATGGCGAGTTTCTTCTTGTCTTCGGCCGCGTTCAACTCGGCGTCTTTCACCATTTGCTGGATCTCGGCCTCAGACAAACCCGAGTTGGCCTTGATGGTGATTTTGTTTTCCTTGCCAGTGGCCTTGTCTTTGGCGCCCACGTGCAAGATGCCGTTGGCGTCGATGTCAAAACTCACCTCGATTTGCGGCGTGCCACGGGCGGCAGGAGGGATGCCCTCCAAATTGAATTCACCCAAGGACTTGTTGCCCGAGGCCATCTCGCGCTCGCCTTGGTAGACCTTGATGGTCACGGCGGGTTGGTTGTCGTCAGCGGTCGAGAAGGTCTGTGCAAACTTGGTGGGGATGGTGGTGTTCTTGGCGATCATCTTGGTCATCACACCGCCCAGGGTTTCAATGCCCAAAGACAGGGGGGTGACGTCCAACAACAACACGTCTTTGCGGTCGCCCGAGAGCACCTGGCCTTGAATAGCAGCACCCACGGCCACGGCCTCGTCGGGGTTGACGTCGCGGCGGGGCTCTTTGCCGAAGAACTCTTTGACCTTGTCTTGCACCTTGGGCATGCGGGTCATGCCGCCGACCAAGATCACGTCGTCAATGTCGCCCACCGATACGCCCGCGTCTTTGATGGCGGTGCGGCACGGTGCGATGGTGCGCTCGATCAGCTCTTCCACCAACTGTTCCAGTTTGGCGCGGGTCAGCTTGACGTTCAGGTGCTTGGGGCCGGTGGCGTCAGCGGTGATGTAGGGCAGGTTGACATCGGTGCTGGCCGAGGAGGACAGCTCGATCTTGGCCTTTTCTGCCGACTCTTTCAGGCGCTGCAAGGCCAGCACGTCTTTGGACAGGTCAACGCCTTGGTCCTTTTTGAACTCGGCGATGATGAAGTCGATGATGCGTTGGTCAAAGTCTTCACCACCCAAAAAGGTGTCGCCGTTGGTGGACAGCACTTCGAATTGTTTCTCGCCGTCAACGTCAGCGATCTCGATGATGGACACGTCAAACGTGCCGCCACCCAAGTCATACACCGCGATTTTGCGGTCGCCTTTTTCAGTCTTGTCCAAACCAAAGGCCAATGCGGCAGCCGTGGGTTCGTTGATGATGCGCTTGACATCCAAACCGGCGATGCGACCCGCGTCTTTGGTGGCTTGGCGTTGCGCGTCGTTGAAGTAAGCAGGCACCGTGATGACGGCCTCGGTGACCTCTTCGCCGAGGTAGTCTTCGGCGGTCTTCTTCATCTTGCGCAAAATTTCAGCGCTGATTTGGGGCGGCGCCATTTTTTGCCCACGCACTTCCACCCAAGCGTCGCCGTTGTCGGCCTTGGCAATGGTGTAAGGCATCATGTTGATGTCTTTTTGCACTTCTTTTTCGTCAAATTTACGGCCAATCAGGCGCTTGACGGCGTACAGCGTGTTGCGTGGGTTGGTGACGGCTTGGCGCTTGGCGGACGCACCGACCAAAATTTCGCCGTCTTCTTGGTAGGCAATGATGGACGGTGTGGTGCGAGCGCCTTCAGCGTTCTCGATCACCTTGGTGGTGTTGCCTTCCATGATGGCCACGCACGAGTTGGTGGTGCCGAGGTCAATGCCAATGATTCTTCCCATTTTGAACTCCTGTTGGACCGGCGGGTTTGACGCCCGGGGTCGGTGTGAAACGATGTTGAATAACTGTGGATAAGTCGGTGGATTTCAAGTGCCCAGTGTGTGGATCACTTGGGCGCGGTGACGGTGACCAGGGCCGGGCGCAGCACCCGGTCGGCGATCAAGTAGCCTTTTTGCAGCACCATCACCACGGTGTTGGGTTCTTGCTCGGCCGGCACCACCGAGATGGCTTGGTGTTGGTGTGGGTCGAACTTGGCCCCAGCCTCGGGGTTGATTTCAATCACTTTGTGGCGCTCCAAAGCGCTTTTGAGTTGGCGCAGCGTGGCTTCAGAGCCTTCGCGGAGTTGCTCGGCGCTGGCGTCGGCAATGGCCAAGCCAGCGGTCAGGCTGTCGGCCACGGGCAGCAGGCTTTCGGCAAAGGCTTCGACCGCGAACTTGCGCGCCTTGGACACCTCTTCATCGGCGCGGCGGCGGGCGTTTTCGCTCTCGGCCTTGGCGCGCAGAAACTGGTCGGCCAGATCGGTGTTTTGGGCTTTGACCATGGCCAGCTCGGCTTGCAAGACGCTCATCGGGTCTTCCACCGGGCTCTCCGGCAAAGGGGCAGCTGCTGGGTGGGCTTGGCCATCGTCCGCCATGGTATGGGGTGGTTGCGCTGCGGCGGCCGGGTTGGGCTGGGGGTCGGACATGGTTGATCTCGCAAAAAAACAAATTCAATCAAGGGATTGCGCCCACATGGGGGCAAGAAACCCTTTTTCAAGCAGGGCTGCGTGTTTTGGCATTTTTCGCTCAAAGGCACCGGCTTGGTGCATCGTGCAGGCTGACCAGGTGGCGGGGTCAGCCCGCCTGGGTCCAGGCAAATCCTTGCCAAAGGTTGTGGCCCAGGACCCGCTGGGGCAGCGGGGGCGGTTTCAGCCGATGGCCAGCAATTCCACCTCAAACTCCAAGGTGGCGTTGGGGGGGATCACCCCGCCGGCGCCGCGTGCGCCATAGCCCATGTCGGGGGGGATGCGCAGCGTGCGCTTGCCGCCAATGTGCATGCCCGCAACGCCTTCGTCCCAACCACGGATCACCATGCCAGCGCCGAGCGAAAACTCAAACGGGTCGTTGCGGTCTTTGCTGGAGTCGAACTTGGCACCGCGCTCGCCGTCGGCAAACAACCAGCCGGTGTAGTGGACGGTGACTTCGTCGCCGGATTGGGCCTGGGCGCCTTCGCCCACATGGTCATCGGTGTATTGCAGGCCGGAGGGGTTGGTGATCATGTTTTTCCTTGTGGGATCGTTGCAAAAGGCGAGAGTGTAATGGCGCGCCCTGGGACACCAGGCCAGCGGCTTGGCGCTGGCAGGCTGACCAACCAGGGGTCATGTCCCCGCGAATGTCCAGCAAAGAAAGTGGGCCGCCGATGGGTGGGTCAGGCCTGTCGCTGACGGCGCGCCACATCGCGCATCAACTGGCCCAAGCCGTAGGTCCAGGGGCGCACCCGGTCGCTGGTGTTGACGCGGTTGCTCAAGCAACCCAAGCGCGGGGTGGAGATGTGCACCGCGTCGCCCACTTGGTGGGTAAAGCCTTGGCCGCTGGGTTTACCGGGGATGTGGCGATCTTGGGTGGGGGCGAACATGGTGCCCAAAAACAGCAGCATGCCGTCGGGGTATTGGTGGTTGGGGCCCATCGCTTGGCCCACCAAGTCGAGCGGGTCGCGGCTGATTTTGGACAGCGCGCTGCTGCCTTGCAGCACAAAACCATCGCGGCCCTCGATGCGCAGCGAGACATCGCACTGGCGCACATCGTCGATGCCGAAGTGGTCGTCAAACAAACGGATGAAGGGGCCAATCGCGCACGAGCCGTTGTTATCCTTGGCCTTGCCGAGCAACAAGGCGCTGCGCCCTTCGAAGTCGCGCAGGTTCACGTCATTGCCCAAACTCGCGCCCACGGTTTCGCCCCGGCTGTTGACCGCAAGCACGATTTCGGGCTCGGGGTTGTTCCATTCACTTTGCGGGTGGATGCCCACCTCGCTGCCCCAGCCCACGGCGCTCAGGCAGGGTGCCTTGGTGAAGATTTCGGCGTCTGGGCCAATGCCCACCTCCAAATACGGCGACCACATGCCTTGGGCCAGCAACACCGATTTCAGGTGCGCGGCCTGGGCAGAGCCGGGGCGCACTTGGCTCAAGTCGTCTCCCATCACCGCCACCACCGCTTGGCGGGCCACTTCGGCTTGGGCGGCGTCGCCCCGGGCGCGCTCTTCGATCACGCGCTCGAGCATGCTGGCGACAAACGTCACACCTGCGGCTTTGATGGCTTGCAAATCCAGCGGTGCGAGCAGACGCAGGGCATGGTCGTTGGCGTGGTCGGGGTGGCTGGCGGCCAACACCGTGGCCATGTCGGCCAAGCGCGGGGCGGCCAGCGCGCACACGCGCTGCGCGGCACCGGGCAACTCGAGCAATTCGCTGCAAGTTGGGGCCAGGGCCGACAGGTCATAGACCCCATCGGGCTGCACCCGCACCAGCACTGGCCCGGTGCCAGGCAACCACACGCGGCCGATCAACACGGCGCGCGGGGCATCCACTGGCCAGATGGAGGGGGCGTTGGCAAACAGGGGCTGGGTCATGGGGTGTTCATCCAGGTGAGGCGGTTGCTTCATTGTTGGGGGCCACCCACCACCTGTAAATAGGGCCAACCAGAACCAAGATGGCCACCAAGCGGCTGACTTGGAAAGCGGTGACGATGGGCACGCCCAACTGCAAGACCTTGGCGGTGATGGTCATCTCGGCCATGCCCCCGGGCGCGGTGCCCAGCACCAAGGTGGCGGTGGGCAAGTCGATGGCCTGGGCGATCAACCAAGAAAACAGCACCGACAGGCCCATCATGCTCAAGGTGCTCACACCCACCGAGGCCAACCAGTGCGGCGCGGTGCGCAAAAAACGCGGGGTGAACTGAACCCCCAGGCTGATGCCAATGAACAGTTGGGCCGCTTGCGACATGGCGCTGGGGATGGACGTCCAACTCTGGCCCATCGCAGTGACCGCAATGCCCACCGCCAAGCTGCCCAAAAACCAGGGGTTGGCCGAATGAAAGCGCAGCAGCAGGGCCACCGACAGACCGCTCAGCACGATCAGGCCGGCCAAGCCCAAAGGCTCAAAAGCGACGGGGCTGTTTTGCCACATGGCATGCCCATTGAATTGCCCCCACTGCATGGCAAAGGGGATGGTGATGGTCACCAGCAACACCCGCAGGCTGTGTGCGGAGGCCACCCAATCGGCGCGCCCCCCCATGCGTTCGGCCAATTGGGTCATCTCCGAGGCGCCACCGATGGCCCCCGAAAAATAAGTGGTGCTGCGTTGCAAATCGGGGTTGCGCGACTTGTTCAGGCGGTACAGCCACAGGCCGCACACATAACCCATGGCCAGGGACCACACGATGGCCAAGGCAATGGCCCACCACAAGCGGCCAATCAGCGCCACCATGTCTGGGGTGAAGTACAGGCCCAAAGACAAGCCGATCGTGGCTTGTCCTGATTTGCGCATGAACGACCAACTGTAGGTGGGTGCGCCCGCCATGCTGGCGCAGGCGGTGACGATCAAGGGCCCCAGCATCCAGGGGATGGGCGTGTTGAGCCAAATACAGGTTTGCGCGCCCAAAAATGCCAACAGCAAGGTGCCCAGCCACTGAAGCAAGGGAATGGATGGCTGGACAAGGGGCATGGCGAAGGTGGGCAGGGTACCCGCCGTGCGCTGGTCAGCATTTGAGCGACCAAGTCTTGGGGGCAAAGCGGCGATTATGGGCCCGAGGCTTGGGTGCCATTGTGCGCAGCTGTCGCAGCGGTTTCAGGCCACGTTGGGTCACTCAAACCGGCGTGAGTGGGCGCAACTCAGCTCAGGTAGATTTTTTGCAGCAATTGCTTGAGGGTGGCTTGTTCGGCGGTGCTCAAACCGGCGCAGGCTTGTTGTTCGCTGGCCAGAATGCGGCTTTCTGCCTGTGCCAGCAGGCTTTCGCCGGCAGGGGTCAGGTGCAAGCCCCAGGCGCGGCCGTCGGTGGGGTGGGGCAGGCGCTCCAGGCAGCCGCGCTCGGTCAGGGCGCTGACCAGCCCGACCAAATTGGGCGGCTGGATGTCCAGGGTTTGGCACAGCTGGCGCGAGGTGATGCCAGGGTTGTGACCGACCAAACACAGCAGTGAAAACCCCACCGGTTTGAGCTGCAAATCGGCCAGATCGCGGACAAAGCTGGCCACCAGGTGCAAGCTGGTGCGCCGGGCGTTGTAGCCCAGCAGCCCGTCCAAAAAGTCGGTGCGCACGCCACCCGTGGCTTTGCCCGATGGCTCCCCCGAGGCCAGCGCATCGGGTGCGGCAGCGGCGCGGGTCATGGCGCGTTCGCGATGGGGATCAAGACTCGGCGGTGAAGCCAATGCGCTTGACGATCGGCCCCCAATAATCGAACTGGCGCTTCATGTCGCGCGCCATGTCGTCAGGTGTGCCGCCCAGCGGGGTCAGGCCGGATACGGCCAAGCTGTCGATGACCATCTTGTCTTTGAGCGCGGCATTGATGGCGGCGTTGGCGGCATTGACCACAGCGGTGGGTGTTTTGGCCGGGGCGTAAAAGCCAAACCATTCTTCCACCGTCAGGTCAGGAAAGCCTTGTTCGGCAAAGGTGGGCACTTCGGGGACAAAGGGCGAGCGCGCTTTGCCCGAGGTGGCCAAGATGCGGATCTTGCCGGCCTTGTGGTTGGCGATGAAGTCGCCATGCGGTGTGACCATGGATGCCAGCTGGCCGCCAAGCATGTCGGCCACGCCGGGCACCGAGCCGCGGTAGGGCACATGCTTCAAGTCCACGTTCTGGCTCAGGCCCATCAGGGCACCCAAAAAGTGGGGGGTTGAACCCGCTGCGGGCGAGCCGTAGTTGGCGTCTTTGGGATTGGCGCGGGCCCAGGCCAAGTAGTCGTTGACGGTTCGCACGCTGGCGGGGACCATGGGCCCCACGGCCAAGCCGTGCGACAGCATGGAGCCCAGGCACACGGGCACAAAGTCTTTGAACGGGTCGTAAGACAGTTTGCTGTAAATGTGCGGGTAAATCGACATCATGGAGTAGGGGGTGAGCAGCAAGGTGGCGCCATCGGGCGCGGCGTTTTTCACCGCCTCCACCGCGATGCGACCGGCTGCGCCGGTTTTGTTCTCGACCACACCGATGCCCCGGCTGTAGGCCGAGCCGGCCAATTTGTCACCGATGCGGCGGCTGGTCACGTCGGCCGTGCCGCCAGCGGGAAAGCCATTGACGATCTTCACCTGCTCCAGGGGCAGGCCGGTGTTTTGCGCCCAAGCGGCCCAGGGGTTCATGGCGGCCAAGGCCACGGGGGCGGCGGCGTGTTTGAGGAAGTCGCGTCGTTGTTGCATGGTTTGTCTCCTTGGGTGAAAGGTCTGCGGGTTGAAAAAAATGGATGGCGGGCGGGTGGTGCAGCGCTTCAGATCAGCTTTGGGGCACCCAGGTGTGGGGTGCTTGGCCCGCATGCAGGGCTTGCACCAAGGCGTCGCGGTGTTTCAGCACGGCGCGCTGGTTGATCGAACCTTTGTCGGTCACTTCGCCCTTGTCAATCGACGGGGGGTCGGTCAACAGGATGGCGCGCGCCACCCGGTTGGCGCTGCCGGTGGCTTGGGCCGCCAATTGGTTGATGACGGTTTGAAAGTGCGCTTGCACGGCCGGGCTGGCCACCACCTCGGCCATGGGAGCGCTGGCGTCCATACCGGCGAGTTGGCGCAGTGCCGGTGTGGGAAACAACATGGCTCCGACTTCATTCAAGTTGAGCCCGGTGATCACCGCGTCTTGCACATAGGGTGCGGCAGCGGCGATGATTTTGGCGCGCAAGGGGCCCACGCTGACAAAGGTGCCGGTGGCCAGCTTGAAGTCTTCGGCGATGCGGCCATCGAATTTCAGGCCCAACTCGGGGCGGGCGGGGTCGATCCATTGCACCGCGTCACCCGTGCAGAAAAAACCTTCTTCGTCAAAGGCGTCGGCCGTCTCTTGGGGCGAGCGCCAATAGCCCGGCGTGATGTTGGGGCCGTGGTAGCGGATTTCGGTTTTGTCGCCCATGGGTACCAACTTGAGCGTCATGCCCACCGTGGGCAGGCCCAGGTCGCCAGCGCGCACATGGTGGCTGGGCACAAACACTGCGAAGGGGCCGGATTCGGTCATGCCCAGGCCCGTGCCCATGACAATGCGCTCGCCCACCTCGCGCTCTTGGGCCGCGTGCAAGCGGTCCCAAATGGGTTGGGCCAGGGCCGCGCCCGAATAGAAAAACATGCGCACCCGGCTGAGCAAATTGCGCCGCAACTCGTCGTCGGTTTGCAAGGCGTTGGAGATGGCCTCAAAGCCGGTGGGCACATTGAAATAAATGGTCGGCGCGACCTCGCGCAGGTTGCGCAGCGTCTCGCCCATCAGCGCGGGGGTGGGCTTGCCGTCGTCGATGTACAAAGTGCCGCCGTTGTAAATCGTCAGGCCCACGTTGTGGTTGCCACCAAAGGTGTGGTTCCAGGGCAGCCAGTCGACCAGCACCGGGGGCTCTTCGGTGAGCAAGGGCATGGACTGGCACATTTGCTGTTGATTGGCGCACCACATGCGCTGGGTGTTGATCACGCCTTTGGGCAGCTTGGTCGAGCCCGAGGTGAACAAAAATTTCACCACCGTGTCCGGGCCGGTGGCGCGCATGGCGGCATCGACCGCCTCGGTGGCAGCGGTGGCCATGAGGCTTGCCAGTGGGGTGACATCGCGCTCGCCCAAACTGCCCTCGTGCAGCACCACTTCGACATCGGCGGCCACCGTGGCCAAGATGGCCTTTCCATAGCGCTGGGCATCGCTGGCAAACACCAAGCCGGGTTGCAGCAACTGCAAGATGTGGCGCAGTTTTTCAAAGTCTTGGCTGATCAGCGAATAGGCCGGTGACACGGGGCAGTAGGGCACACCCACGTACACACAGGCCAGCGCCAGCATGGCGTGCTCCAGGCTGTTTTCCGACAAGATGACCACGGGGCGCTCAGGGCCCAAGCCACGGGAGAGCAAGGCCTGGCCGATGCGCCGTGCCCATTCCACCGCCTGGGCGTAACTGATGTGCTGCCATTCCCCGCGCTCACCGGATGGCATGGCCTGACGGCGGGCAAACAAGGTGCGCTCGGGCGCTTGGGCCGCCCAGTGCAGCAAGCGGTCGGTGATGCGATCGGGCGGTGGTGCGAGTTCGCCCACACCGCGCACATATTGCACACCGCCGGGGGCGTGGCGCACATCCACTTCGGTCACGCCAAAGCGCATGGCACGGTAGCGGGGGGTGGCGGTGTGGTTCATGCTTTTTGCACCTTGGCCGCGCGGCCCTCTAAAAAGTCGCGCACTCGCTGTTTGGCCTCGGGCGCGGCTTGGGTGATGGCCGAGATCATGGCCTCGGTGAACAAGCCATGGTCGGCCGATTGCTCGGCGATGCGCGGCAAGGCGTGCATCAAGGCGTAATTGGTCAGCGGGGCATTGGTGGCCACGCGCTGGGCCAGCTCCAGGGCTTTGTCCAATGCGCTGCCGGTGGGCACCAAATATTGGGCAAAGCCCAGGCGCTCGCCATCGGTGGCGTTGTAGACGCGCCCGGTCATCATCATGTCGGTCATGCGCGCCACACCGATCAGCTTGGGGATGCGCACCGCGCCCGAGCCGCCGACAAAAATGCCGCGCGTGCCCTCGGGCAGGGCATAAAAAGCGCTCTCATCGGCCACCCGGATGTGGCAGGCGCTGGCCAGCTCCAGCCCGCCGCCGACCACGGCGCCGTGCAAAGCAGCGATCACGGGCACGGGGCCAAATTGCATGGCATCCAGGGCGCGGTGCCAGGTGCGCGAGTGCATCATGCCTTGGCCCGCATCGCGCTCTTGCAACTCGCTCAAGTCCAGGCCAGCGCAAAAGTGATCGCCCTCACCATGCAACACCGCGGCCCGTATCGAGGACGGCATGTGGTCAAAGGCCTGTTGCAAATCGGCGATCAAGCCATCGTTCAAGGCATTGCGCTTGAGGGGGCGGGTGAGCCGCACCACCGCCACAGCGTCGCGATGTTCGATGTGCAAGTGGGTGGAGGTCATGGGGTGGATCCTGGTTGTCAAAGTGACTTAAATCGATTATGGTTATGTTTTATAACTATTTCAAGCCAACTTTTCGCGGCGCAGCCCCGTGTTTTCCCTAGGAAAGCCAGCCCAGCCGTCCACCACCGCCGGAGAAACCATGGACCACGCCAATCTGATCGCCATCGACATCCACACCCATGCCGAGGTGAGTTGTCGCAACCCCTTTGACAACTACGGCGAGGAATACGACCGCGCCGCCGACAAATACTTTGGCTCCAACCGCCGCCCCACGATTGCCGAAACCGTGGCCTATTACCGCCAGCACAAATTGGGCTTGGTGATGTTCACCGTGGACAGCGAGTCGCAACTCGGCCGCACCCGCATCCCCAACGAAGAAATCGCCCAGGCCGCGCGCGACAACAGCGACATGATGATTGCCTTTGCCAGCATCGACCCGCACAAGGGCAAGATGGGTGCGCGCGAGGCCGAGCGCTTGATCGAAAAAGAGGGCGTGCGCGGCTTCAAATTCCATCCCA
>Ga0194090_1145_pt1 | contig 9785 bp, 10 predicted proteins | sample LauGreFa1BDMLBDN_2_FD_133660 | JGI IMG/M metagenome (GOLD analysis project Ga0194090, IMG submission 133660)
TCAATATTGTGGCTACCCAACGGGTGGGGTGTCGTTTATTGAAGCGCATCATTCCCAGGCCGGATTTGGTCTTGAAAGATTATTTGCAACCCATTGAAGCCAAACTGTTGGGGCGCTTTGGGGGCTTGTCTGAATACGGCCATACCGAGTTAGCGCATCAGTTCAACGATATCCGTTTGCTGCACCGGGTGAAAACTTGCCCGCAATCGGGGCTGGAGTTACCCAAAGATATTCAAGCCAACGACATGACTTTCAGGCCGGAAGTGTCGTCACACCACGGCCCCAGTATTTTTATGGACAGCGATGGATACACAGAGAATAGCCAAGACCTGAGCTTCATCAAGGTGAAAGACAGCATGAAAAAAATCCATGAAATTTTGGGTTTGGCGTTCAAATCATCGGTCAGTGATTTGGCCGTGGATGAAATTGCTTTTCGCTAAACCGCGCTAAGTCAGGTTAAACCACCGTCCTATGGTTGTTCGACCACTGAGCATGGATCCAGGCTGGGTTGGCAAGTTGGTAGGCGGTGTCAAAGGCAGGTTGACAGGCACTTGGAAGGCGGGCAGCAGTCCGGGGACCAAGGTCTTCACCAAAAAAACCACCGAAGAAACACCTGTCAGCACCTGATAGGTCACCGGGCTTTCCAGCACCTCCCGAACGCTGGCGTACATCCGATCTTCCCAGGTAACGGCCACGCGCTCAGGTGATGTGTTGATGGTGTCAACCGATGCGGGAAGGTTGTCTAACACATCCGTTGCCGTTTGCATGGTCACGTCGAATTCCACACCCTCTGGGTCGGCCAACCCCGGCACGAGTGCGGAGGCTGCCAAGGCCACGGCTTGGCCTTCAGAAAGTTTTGGCTTGGGCAAAGGCGCTTGTCTGGCAGAGGTGAGTACGGGCGGAGGATTGCTGGTGACGGGCGTGGTTCGGTTGAAATTGATGGGTGTGGGTGCCAATGCTGCCCCTGAATTGGTCAGCTGAGCCGTTTGCGCCGGATTGGTGGGGCTGGGCGTGGTGTTCGCCTTTGACAAGGTTCGATTGGAGGTCGTGATCAGCCGCTTGCGCTCCAAATTATTCAAGTTCAAGGCACAGGGTTTTGAAATCAAAACCATACATGGCACGGGCTATAGGTTGTCCAAGCCCTTGAAATTGCGGTCCAACTGAGCCTTGCAGCCCTCGTGGCAACATTTTTTGGCATTCGAAACAAAAAAGCATCGTTTTACAGCTTGAGCCTTCACTATGATGGCTTATGGAAATTCTGACCGACCTACCCCAGTTGCGCAGCGAGAGCGGGTTGCCAGTGCCGCGTCAAGTTGTCATGGGGGACGACACCGTTGCGGCAGATGTTGCCTACCGGATGATGTGCGAAGGGACCGGCATGTTGTGGCAGGGTGATTTTCACAATGCCCGCCAATTGCTTCAGGCTTTGTCACGCAGGACGCAAAAACGATCCTCCAAAAGACCTGTGAAAAATCAATCTGCTGATATTTCACAGGCGTTTAACTTGTACCGCCAGGCGCTGGGTCAACGCGCCAGGGTGCTTGGTTTGTTATTCATACCCTTAGATGCCGACTATGGTGTTCCTTTGCGTCGGGCTCCAGATGTTGGAGAGGCTTGTTTCCAAGCTTGGGGCCCTTCGTCAGGCCAGACCAGCATGGTTTCTTTGCGTGAATTGCTGGGGGTGGTGGGTGCATATGAATGGCGGAAAAAAGGGGTAGAGGTTGCAGCTTTGGGCGTCGCGCCCAACAATCGCATCCATCCCCACTACGGTGTTTTCTCACCCGTGCGCGGTGAGTACATCGACCTAGTGGCAACCACTCCCATAAATGATCACACACTGGCCTTTGAAATTGGTGTGGGAACGGGTGTGCTGTCCGCGTTGTTGGTCAAACGGGGGGTTGAGCGTGTTGTTGCGACAGACTGCGACAGCCGAGCGCTGGCTTGTGCCAAAGATAACCTGGCGCGTCTTGGCTCTTCGGAAAAGGTCGAGCTGGTCAACGCTGATCTGTTCCCGGATGGATTGGCCCCGTTGATCGTGTGCAATCCGCCTTGGGTCCCTGCGCGCCCCACATCGCCCATCGAACGGGCCGTTTATGACGAGAACAGCAGCATGCTGCGTGGCTTTTTGTCGGGTCTGCGCGAGCACCTCACGCCAGCGGGTGAGGGTTGGTTGATCTTGTCTGACTTGGCCGAGCACTTGGGTCTTCGCTCACGCGAATCGTTGTTGCAGTGGATCGACAAGGGCGGACTTCAGGTCCTTGGGCGTCAAGACATACGCCCGCGGCATGGCAAGGTTGAAGACAAGGACGACCCTTTGCATGTGGCCCGAGTGGCTGAGGTCACCTCTTTGTGGCGCCTCGGGCCTCAATGAACTTAACTATCAGGGACTTTGTTTGCTCTGTGTGCAGCCAATTTGATTGATATGCTTGCAGTTGTTTGATATTGGGAAGTACTGCTGATGGAAATCAATGCCGACCACAGCCAAAGGGTTGTGATCAATCACCATGACTTGCCATGGATTGCCAGCCCTGAATCAGGGGTGGAGCGACGCATGCTTGAGCGTCAAGGTGGAGAGGTGGCCGTGGCCACTTCCATTGTTCGTTATCAACCTGGATCCAAGTTTCAATCGCACTCGCATGAGTATGGAGAAGAAATTTTGGTCATGGATGGCACCTTCAACGATGAAACGGGTCATTATTCTGCTGGCACGTACATCATGAATCCGCCAGGTTCTTCGCACGCGCCCTTCAGTGAATCTGGCTGCACGCTCTTTGTGAAGTTGAGGCACCTTGGCCCAGATCAAATCAAGCGCGAAGTTGTTGATACGACAACAGCCAATTGGTTTCAAGGCATGGTTCCAGGCCTGACGGTGATGCCACTCATGCAACAAGGCAGTGGCTCCGCCTTGGTTCGTTGGGCGCCTCAAACTTATTTCAACCCCCACAGGCACTATGGCGGGGAAGAGATTTTTGTTGTGGATGGCGTTTTTGAAGACGAGCATGGGCGTTATCCCGCAGGATCGTGGATCAGAAGCCCTCACATGAGTCTGCACAAACCTTTCAGCAAAGAAGGTTGCGTTATTTTTGTTAAAACCGGACATCTTCTTGGCCCGTGACGGAAGCATCGCAGCAAGTGCCCAACACTGATTGAACACTCAAACCCCAAGGAAATATCGTGGATATGTCTGGCATTGCGTTTGGTACCACCGATTGGTCCAGCATCGATCGAACCGAGCACCCGGGAGCAACTGGCGTTGCTCACTGGCGCACACAACATTTTGGCCACATCCGGATTCGCATGGTCGAATACTCGGCAGGCTACCTGGCTGACCATTGGTGCAGCAAGGGGCACATCTTGCTTTGCCTCGAAGGTGAGCTGCATACAGAATTGGAAGATGGCCGAAAATTTGTCCTCAAGCCCGGCATGAGTTACCAGGTGGCTGACCATGCAGAACCCCATCGATCCTCCACATCCATCCCTACGCGTTTGTTCATCGTGGATTGACCGTTGCGCCCGGCACATGTGTCCGACTTCAAGACATGGAGCATGGGCATGTGAAAATGCAATCAACATATTCACGGGAAATTTCCATATGAACTTTAAGAATTCCTTTTTCGCGGCACTCGGCTTGTGCGCCTTTTTCATTTCGTCGGTTGGAGCGCAAAACGACTTTGCCCAAACGGCAGCCAAAGAGCCCGGTGCGAAAGTGACGGCTTCGGGTTTGGTGTATCGATCGCTTCAAGACGGTCAAGGCGCCAGCCCCATGGCCACTGACAAAGTCAAAGTGCATTACCGAGGCACCTTTCCCGATGGCAAGGAGTTTGACAGCTCGTACAAGCGCAACCAGCCGATTGATTTCCCTTTGAACGGTGTGATCGCCTGCTGGACCGAGGGTGTTCAATTGATGAAGGTTGGCGGCAAAGCCAAATTGACTTGCCCACCCGCCATTGCCTACGGTACCCGAGGCGCTGGAGGCGTGATTCCTCCCAATGCAACCCTTCAGTTTGAGGTTGAGCTGATTGCCATTGCGGGCAAGTAACAGCAATTCTTTGGGCAATGGTTTTTTCTGATGGCTCCAACGCCTACCCCTAAGGGGCTTCAACACTGGGTCAGATCACCTGATCAAGGGCGTCGGACCTATCGTGCTAGAATATTTCTTTTTTGAATGCGGCTGTAGCTCAGTTGGATAGAGTACTTGGCTACGAACCAAGGGGTCGTGGGTTCGATTCCTGCCAGCCGCACCATTCTCACAACCTGCTTTCTTCGGATGGCAGGTTTTTTTTTGATCTTTCTCCATGAGCAAAGCTTTTACCCGCGAAAACGATGGGGAAGACGAAGAGCCAAATGGTTTGCCACCGATCCCTGCCGGTGGGAAGAACTACATCACGCCTGCTGGTTATGCCCGCATCCGCGCCGAACTTTTCGAGTTGATCGATCATGAGCGACCCAAGGTGGTCGAAGTGGTGCACTGGGCAGCCAGCAACGGCGACCGATCTGAAAACGGTGACTACATTTACGGCAAAAAGCGATTGCGTGAAATTGACCGCCGCATCCGTTTTTTAACGGGCCGCATGGAGTTGGCTGTGGTGACCGACCCCAGCGTGCACCATGGCAGTGATCAGGTTTTTTTTGGTGCTTGCGTGACGTATGCCTTGCCCGATGGCCAAGAAAAAACAATCACCATTTTGGGCATTGACGAGGCGGACAGCTTGCATGGCCAAGTGAGTTGGGTCTCGCCTGTGGCTCGCAGCTTGTTGAAATCGCGTGTGGGCGACGAGGTTCGATTGACCACACCAGCGGGTGTGCAGACCCTGGAGGTTTTGTCGGTGGTTTATCCCGCACCTTCAATGCCCTGAAATTTTTTAACCGATCAATGGTAGCGGCCTGCGATGGCAGGTGAGGTGACCCGGTGAGCCTGAACCACCGATGGTGTTCGGCGCAAATTACGCAACACCGTGTCGAGGTGGCTGGTGTCGCGCACTGCGATCACAAAGCGCAACTCGATGGCCGCTTCACCGGTGGTCTCGTCGGCCATGTTGACCCGGGTGATGTCGGCCTCTGCACTGGTCATGGCGCTGGCCACACGGGCCAAAACCCCTTTGCCGTTGTTGACCGTCACCACCAACTCGGACTCAAACGTGCGCGCGGGCTCTTCGGACCATTCCACCCCCATGAAGCGTTCACGGTCCTTGTGTTGCAAGCGTTGTCCCACGCCGCAGTCGCTGGTGTGGATGATCAGCCCTTCGCCACGACCCAAGTAACCCAAGATGGGGTCGCCAGGCAGGGGGCGGCAGCAAGGCGCAAACTGCACCGACGCGTTTTCGCTGCCGTCGATCAGCACGGAGCCCTGTGACACGGTTTCGTGGGCGGTGAAGCGCTCACGGCTGAGAAGCAAGGGGTCTGGCTTTTCGCCGATTTCGCTGAGCAACCCTACCAAGCGCTTGGCCACGATGTGGGCGACTCGCTTGCCCAGGCCGATGTCGGTCAGCAGTTCTTCGCGGCTGCGGCTGCCGGTGAAACGCAGCAATCGATCCCACAGCCCCGCGTGTGGCCCCTCGTGGTCGGGTAGGCCCTCAAAACCCTCGGCGCGCAGGGCTTGGATCAGCATTTTTTGCCCCATTTGGGTGGATTCAACCTGGGCCAAGCCCTTGAGGTAATGGCGAATTTTGGAGCGCGCACGCCCTGTGCGCACAAAGCCCAGCCAAGCGGGGTTGGGCGCAGCCACGGGTGAGGTGATGATTTCCACCACATCGCCATTGCGCAGCTCGGTGCGCAACGGCACCGAATCGCCATTGATTTTGACCGCCATGGTGCGGTCGCCAATGTTGCTGTGCACTGCATAGGCAAAGTCGACGGCAGTGGCACCGCGCGGCATGGCCATGATGCGGCTTTTCGGGGTGAAGACATACACCGCATCGGGAAACAAATCGACTTTGACGTGGTCCCAAAATTCGGAGGCGTCGTGGGTTTCGTCTTGAATGTCGAGCAAAGATTGCAGCCATTTGGCACCCAGGCGTTCGGCTTGTTCGGCACTTTGGCGATCGTTTTTGTACAGCCAATGGGCCGCCACGCCGGACTCGGCCACCACATTCATGGATGGGGTGCGCAGTTGAAACTCCACGTTGGTGCCGGATGGCCCCACCACCGTGGTGTGCAATGACTGATAGCCATTGAGTTTGGCAATGGCAATGTGGTCCTTGAAGCGCCCTGGCACCGGTTTGTAGAGTTGGTGCAGCAACCCCAGCGCGGTGTAACACTCGGTCACACCGCCCAGGATCAAGCGAAAGCCATACAAATCATTGACCTGGGCAAAGCTCAGGTTTTTGGTGTCCATCTTTTTATAAATGGAGTGAAGTGTTTTTTCGCGCCCGGTGATTTGCATGGCCAAGCCGGATTTTTGAAAAATGGCCTCGACTTCATGCTGAACTTTTTTCATCACATCGCGGCGGCGATTGCGCGCACGCGAGATGGCTTTTTCGAGCACCTTGTAGCGCCAAGGCATCAGGTGCCGGAAGGACAAATCTTGCAACTCGCGGTAGGTTTGGTTCAGGCCCAGGCGATTGGCGATGGGCACATAAATGTCCAAGGTTTCGCTGGCGATGCGCCGCCATTTCTCAACCGGCATGTCTGACAGGGTGCGCATGTTGTGGCTGCGGTCGGCCAGTTTGATCAAAATGACACGCACGTCGCGGGCCATGGCCAAGAGCATTTTTCGAAACGACTCGGCTTGGTTTTCTTCGCGGGTATCAAACTGCAATTTGTCCAGTTTGGTCAGGCCATCCACCAGTTCGGCCACGGTGGGGCCAAACTTTTCAATCAATTCGGTTTTGACAATGCCGCAGTCTTCCAGCACGTCGTGCAACAAGGCAGCCATCAGGGCCTGGGCGTCGAGCTTCCACTGTGCACACTGGGCTGCCACGGCGATGGGGTGGGTGATGTAGGGCTCGCCGCTGCTGCGCAATTGGCCCAGATGCGCTTCATCGGCCAAACGGTATGCGCGCCGGACCTGCTCAACCTCGTCGGTGGAGAGGTAGTCCAGTTTGGCCATCAAGGCAGCAAAACTGGCCGCCGCCGCATTGGCCGCTGCGTGGGCGGGCTTGGCAGGTTGGGTCGGGCTGAGGGTGTTCACAGCCTTGACTGTATCAATTTGTCGTTGGTCCAGCCCCAACGCCGGTCATGGGCGAAAAAAAACACCGCCTTAGCGGTGTTTTGGGATGCGTGGTGAGGCTTTAGCCGGGCACTTTTTTCAGCATTTCCAGGCCAATTTTGCCAGCGGCGATCTCGCGCAGCGCTGTCACGCCGGGCTTGTTCTTGCTTTCAATTTTCGGGGTGTGGCCCTGGCTGATCATGCGCGCACGGTAAGTGGCAGCCAATACGAGTTGAAAGCGATTGGGAATGAATTCCAGGCAGTCTTCGACGGTGATGCGGGCCATTGCTTTACTCCAGAGGGTCATTTCAATTTGAGGGCCTGAAAAATGTCAGCCCTAGCGCGTCGCAAGGCTTTGTATTTGAGCCGTTGCGAATGAACAATGGCCTTGAGGTCAAACAAAGCCCGTTCAAACAATTCATTGATTATAACGAAGTCAAATTTCGGGGCCTGCGACATCTCATGGGCCGCGTTCTTGAGCCGCGTCTCGATCACATCCAGGCTGTCTTCGCCCCGGTTTTGCAGCCGCGAGCGCAACTCATCCCAGCTTGGGGGCAAGATGAAGATGAGCACCGCATTGGCAAAAATCTTCTTGATTTGCAATGCACCTTGGTAATCGATTTCGAGCACCACATCGGCACCTTGGGCGATGCGTTGCTCGATGGAATCGCGCGAGGTGCCATAGCGGTGGCCATGCACCGTGGCCCATTCCAAAAATGCTTCTTGTTGGATCAAGGCATCAAAGGCTTCATCGCTCACAAAGTGGTACTCGCGGCCGTCCTTTTCTTGGCCACGCGGTGGGCGGGTGGTGTGCGACACCGATGGCCGCACGGCTGCATCCAGCTCCATCAAGGCCTTGACCAAGCTCGATTTGCCCGCGCCACTGGGCGCTGCCACCACATACACATTGCCAGGGTAGTCCATGGGTCATTACTCTAGGTTTTGGACCTGTTCGCGCATTTGCTCGATCAGGACTTTCATGTCAACCCCAACGCGGGTCATCTCTAAGGCGGCTGATTTCGACCCCAGCGTGTTGGCTTCTCGGTGCAATTCTTGGATCAAAAAATCCAATCGCTTGCCAACCCCCTCTTTGGCCGGTGGGTGATTCAGGCATTGGGTGATTTCAGCCAGATGGGCGCCCAAACGCGTCAACTCCTCGGCCACGTCGATGCGAATGGCAAAAGCAGTCGCTTCGCTCAAGGCCCGATCTTGGGCCTGATCGGCATTGGCAGATTCTTGTCCCAGGCCCAAGGCTTCATGCCAGCGGTCCAAAAAACGTTGTCGTTGTTGGGCCACCAGGGTGGGCACCAAGGGCAATGCCTTGGCCACCAAAGCCTGTAACTGGCCGACCTGCTCCAGCAAGTGCTGTCCCAAGCGCTGACCTTCGCGGGAGCGGGCTTGCAGCAAGCTCGCCAGGGCATCCTGGGCCAATTGCAACAAGGCCGGCCCCAGATCTTGGGGGTTGGCCTGGGGTTGCACGGACAACTTGAGGATGTCAGCCACACTCAAACCCCGCGCCTGGGGCAAAACGGCTTGGACCTGTGTTTGCCATTGGGACAACTGACCCAGCAAGGCAGCATCGGGCTGGGTCAATCCTGCATGCTGATCGGCTTCGAGGTGTACCCGAACTTCCACTTTGCCGCGCTTGAGTTGGGCACTGACCAGGTCGCGCAGCGCGGCTTCGTGCATGCGCAACTCATCGGGCATGCGAAAGCCAAGGTCCAAAAAGCGGCTGTTGACCGAGCGGATTTCCAAGCCCAGGCGAACCGGGGCTGTCGAAGAGGGGGGGGCGGTGGACGCCAGCAGCACTTGGGTGCTGGCGTAACCAGTCATGCTGTAAATGGGCACGGTTGATCAGGGGCTGACAAAAAAGGATTATCTCAGGGACGAGGGTCAGGCCTTGGGACAGGGTGTGATATGCGGGACAATCGCGGCCTCAAATGATTGCCCAATTGGAAATTCACCCCCATGACCTTGCCCGCCTCACGCCTGAACCGCGCCGTTGACCAGATGCGCCCCGTGCGCATCACCCGCCACTACACCATCCATGCCGAAGGCTCGGTGCTGATCGAGTTTGGTCAAACCAAGGTCTTGTGCACCGCCTCGGTGGAAGAAAAAGTCCCACCCCACAAGCGCGGGTCGGGGCAGGGTTGGGTCACCGCCGAGTACGGCATGTTGCCCCGCGCCACCCACACGCGCAGCGACCGCGAGGCGGCCAAAGGCAAACAAAGCGGGCGCACCCAAGAGATTCAACGCTTGATTGGCCGATCGCTGCGGGCGGTGTTTGATTTGCAAGCACTGGGCGAGCGCACGATACAAATTGATTGTGATGTGTTGCAAGCCGATGGCGGTACCCGCACGGCCAGCATCACTGGTGCTTATGTGGCGGCCCAAGACGCTGTTCGCGGTTTGTTGGCCAGCGGCAAGATCAGCCAGTCGCCCATCATCCATTCGGTGGCCGCCATATCGGTGGGCATCCTCAAAGGCATGCCATTGCTGGATTTGGAATACACCGAGGATTCCGCTTGCGACACCGACATGAATGTGGTGATGACGGGTGCTGGCCACTTCGTGGAGGTGCAAGGCACGGCTGAGGGCGCGGCTTTCACCCGCTTGGAAATGGACCAACTCTTGGGTT
>Ga0194090_1116_pt1 | contig 9294 bp, 5 predicted proteins | sample LauGreFa1BDMLBDN_2_FD_133660 | JGI IMG/M metagenome (GOLD analysis project Ga0194090, IMG submission 133660)
TCACCCTTGTCTTCGCGGAAAATAATTTCAACCGCTCCTTTGGCACCCATCACAGCAATTTCTGCATGGGGCCAAGCAAAATTGACGTCACCCCTTAAATGCTTAGAAGCCATCACGTCATAAGCACCACCATAGGCCTTGCGGGTAATGACTGTAATCTTAGGCACAGTGCATTCTGCATACGCGTACAAAAGCTTTGCCCCATGCTTGATGATGCCGCCAAATTCTTGAGAGGTGCCGGGCATGAAGCCAGGGACATCGACGAAAGTAATCACAGGGATATTGAAAGCATCGCAAAAGCGAACAAATCTGGCGGCCTTGATACTGCTTTTGATGTCCAAGCATCCCGCTAATACCAAAGGTTGATTAGCAACAATCCCCACGGTTTGCCCCGCCATTCTTGCAAAGCCAATCAAAATATTTTTTGCATAGTCGGGTTGTAGCTCGAAGAAATCCCCGTCATCCACTGTTTTGAGAATGAGCTCCTTCATGTCGTAAGGCATATTGGGGTTATCGGGAACCAAGCTGTCTAAGCTTGTGTCTATTCGCTCTGCAGGATCCCCACTTGGGCGCACAGGCGGTTTCTCACGGTTATTCAAAGGAAGGTAGTTGTACAAACGCCTAAGCATCAAAAGTGCTTCAACATCATTATTGAAGGCCATATCAGCCACGCCACTTTTGGTCGTGTGCGTTGTGGCACCGCCTAAATCTTCTGCACTGACTTCTTCATGCGTCACGGTCTTGACGACTTCTGGACCAGTGACAAACATATAGGAGCTGTCCTTGACCATAAAGATGAAGTCGGTCAGCGCTGGAGAATACACAGCGCCACCTGCTGAAGGCCCCATGATCATGCTGATCTGGGGAACCACGCCACTGGCCATGACGTTACGCTGAAATACCTCTGCATAGCCACCTAAAGACGCAACGCCTTCTTGAATACGTGCACCACCTGAATCATTCAAGCCTATAACGGGTGCGCCCACCTTCAACGCTTGGTCCATGATCTTGCATATCTTTTCGGCATGTGACTCAGATAAAGCACCACCATAAACGGTGAAGTCTTGACTGAACACAAAGACAAGTCGACCATTGATCATGCCGTAGCCAGTGACTACACCATCGCCAGGGATTTTGTTGGCTTCCATGCCGAAATCCACACAACGATGCTCGACAAACATATCCCACTCTTCAAAGGTTCCTTCGTCTAACAAAATCTCTAAGCGCTCACGAGCGGTCAACTTACCTTTAGCATGCTGCGCAGCAATTCTTTTCTCACCGCCACCCATTCTGGCTGCGGCTCTTTTTTCTTCGAGTTGATGAATAATGTCTTGCATGAATCTACCTTTGAAATGTATTTTTTCTTAGAGCAATTTTAATTTTTTTCCTACAAGGCCAATAATTCACGGGCAGCTGTAGAGGCAGCGATACGACCATTGAGTACGTCTTGCTCTAAAGTAGTTAAACGGGCAGCTACTTTGGGATTTTGAGTGAAAGCGGCCCTGAGTCCAGTTTGAATCAATTCTTGCAGCCACTTCAACGACTGTGACTGTCTGCGGTTGTGCCATTCGCCACTTGCCATTTGGCGTTGTTTGAAGTCAGCGACGACAGACCAAAAATCAGAAACGCCAGTTCCAGACAAAGCCGACAATCTGAGCGCTTTGGGATGCCACTTGTTGGCAGCCGCCATAGCGTGTGCATGTCCTGCCAGCAAATGAAAAGCACTTTCAATGAAGGCTTGGGCCTGTGAGGCAGCATTCTCGTCTAAGTCAGACTTGTTGATCAGAACCACATCGGCAATTTCCATGATCCCTTTTTTAATCGCCTGCAGGTCATCGCCAGCATTGGGCAGTTGCATAACGACAAACATATCGGTCATCCCTGCAACTGTTGTTTCGCTTTGTCCAACGCCCATGGTCTCAACAATAACGATATCGTAACCAGCAGCTTCACACAAAAGAATGCACTCGCGGGTCTTTTCAGCGACACCGCCTAGAGTCCCGCTGCTTGGACTGGGTCGGATAAAAGCAGAAGGGTTGTTAGATAACAGTTCCATTCGGGTTTTGTCTCCCAAGATCGAACCGCCAGATAGACTGGAAGAGGGATCGACTGCTAAAACAGCCACCTTGTGGCCCTGAGTAATTAACCACAGGCCTAGATTTTCAATCAGTGTGGATTTCCCTACGCCAGGTACGCCACTCAGTCCAATTCGCATCGAATTTCCCGTGTAAGGCAGAAGCTTCGTCAATAGCTGATCGGCTTGCTGACGGTGATCTTGGCGTGTCGACTCCATCAATGTGATGGCTTTTGCTAATGCACGCCTTTTAGGCAGGGCCTCGCCATGGATTAAATCCGGAAAAGTCCGAGCAAAGTCACTCATGAGAATTCAGAATTATTTTTGCGCTTGCACAGCTTGCTCAATGTGCTTGAGCACATCACGCGCACTGACGGGAATAGGGGTGCCAGGTCCGTAAATTCCTTTCACACCAGATGCGTAGAGAAAATCATAATCTTGTTTGGGAATCACACCGCCTACAAACACGATGATGTCGTGCGCTCCTTGTTTCTTCAATTCCTCAATGATGGCAGGCACTAGGGTTTTATGCCCTGCTGCCAGCGTAGAAACGCCCACGGCGTGGACATCATTTTCAATTGCCTGTCGAGCGCATTCCTCTGGTGTTTGAAAGAGTGGACCAATATCCACATCAAAGCCCAAATCGGCAAAAGCGGTAGACACCACTTTAGCGCCACGGTCGTGTCCATCTTGACCCAGCTTAGAGATCATCACACGCGGTCTTCTGCCTTGCTTGCTTGCAAACATGGCAATATCGTCTTTGAGTTGATTCCAATATTCCATGGTGTCCCCCTCGTGGCCACTGTCATAGGCGGCGGCATAAATGCCGCTTACCTTTTGCGTATCTGCCCTGTGGCGACCGAATACCTTTTCAAGCGCCTCGCTCACCTCGCCCACCGTTGCTCGTAATCGCATTGCCTGTATCGAGAGATCCAGCAGGTTGCCATCGCCATTTTGAGCTGCCTTGGTTAGCGCATCTAAGGCAAGCGCCACAGCGTTTGAATCTCTGCTGGCCTTGATACTGTTAAGCCGATCAATTTGACTCAATCGAACTTTAACGTTATCGATGTCTCTAACCTCTACAGAATCTTCATACGCAAGTTTGTATTTGTTGACGCCCACAATCACGTCTTGTCCAGAGTCAATTCGTGCTTGCTTGTCCGCCGCTGCAGCTTCAATTTTCAATTTTGCCCAGCCTGAACCAACCGCCTTGGTCATGCCGCCCATGGCATTGACTTCTTCAATGATTTTCCATGCTTCGTCAGCCATTTCTTGGGTGACTTTTTCCATCATGTAGCTGCCAGCCCATGGATCAATCACGTTGGTGATGTGGGTTTCCTCTTGAATGATCAATTGGGTATTTCTAGCAATACGAGACGAAAACTCAGTTGGCAATGCAATGGCCTCATCAAAACTGTTGGTGTGCAAACTTTGGGTGCCGCCAAAAACTGCGGCCATGGCTTCAATGGTAGTTCGCACGATATTGTTGTAGGGGTCTTGCTCGGTTAAGCTCCAGCCAGAAGTTTGACAATGGGTGCGTAACATCAAGCTTTTGGGGCTTTTTGCGCCAAAGTCTTGCATGATTCGGCACCACAACAACCTTGCTGCCCGCATTTTGGCAATCTCAAGGTAGAAATTCATACCTATCGCCCAAAAAAACGATAAGCGCGGCGCAAATGAATCAACAGCCAAACCCTTGGCTAAAGCTGTTCTGACATATTCTTGCCCATCCGCCAAAGTCAGAGCAAGCTCCAATGACTGATTGGCACCAGCCTCCTGCATGTGATAGCCGCTGATGCTGATGGAATTGAATTTCGGCATGTGCTGCGCGGTGTAGGCAATGATGTCGCCCACAATTCGCATACTGGGTTCTGGTGGATAGATATACGTATTTCGCACCATGAACTCTTTGAGAATATCGTTCTGAATCGTTCCACTCAGCTTCTCTTGGCTCACGCCCTGCTCTTCAGCTGCCACAACATAGCCTGCTAGAACGGGTAAGACTGCGCCATTCATCGTCATGGAAACAGAGACTTTGTCTAGAGGAATTTGATCAAACAAAATCTTCATGTCTTCGACAGAGTCAATCGCCACACCCGCTTTGCCCACATCGCCCATCACCCTTGGGTGATCAGAGTCATAGCCTCTGTGTGTGGCCAAATCGAAAGCAACCGAGACGCCCTGTCCCCCGCCTGCCAAAGCTTTTCTGTAAAAAGCATTGGACTCTTCTGCGGTTGAAAAACCCGCATATTGACGAATGGTCCAAGGCCGAACGGCGTACATGGTTGCCTGCGGGCCTCTGAGGTAAGGCGCAAAACCTGGCAAGGTGTCTGTATGCAAAAGACCTTGCAGATCTTTGGCTGTGTACAAGGGCTTGATGGAAATACCGTCAGGCGTATTCCAATTCAAACCCAAAAGATCTGAATTCGGGCTAGATTTTTGGGCAGCTTCAGACCACTGCTGCAAAGATGATTCAGGATAAAACGATTTTTCTTGGCTCATAATAAAAATCAATTCTTGACACAATCCGCAAAGTAATGGGTTTTACCCTGATCGTCCTTTACTTCAACGAGACCATGAATGTCTGTTTCAAAACCTGGGCATTGAATATTGAACTCCCGTGCGAATTTTAAATAATCAATGATTTTTTTATTGAACACTTCACCGGGAATAAGCAAAGGAATGCCTGGGGGATAAGGTGTGACCAAACTGGTTGTGATGCGACCTTCCAACTCGTCAATAGGCACCCTCTCAGTGTTTCGATGTGCAATTTGCGCGTAAGCATCACTTGGCTTCATCGCAGGTTTGAGGTCGCTCAAATACATTTCCGTGGTGAGTTTTGCAATATCAAATTTTGAATACAAAGAATGGATGTGATGGCACAAGTCACGCAAGCCCATTCTTTCATAGCGAGCATACTTTTGACAAAACTCTGGCAGGATGCGCCACATGGGCTGGTTTCTGTCGTAGTCATCCTTGAATTGCTGCAAAGCAGTTAGCAACGAATTCCAACGGCCTTTGGTGATGCCAATAGTGAACATGATGAAAAAACTGTACAAGCCCGTTTTTTCAACAATCACCCCATGCTCAGCTAAAAATTTCGTCACGATACTTGCGGGAATACCGGCCTTATCAAACTTTCCATCCAAATTTAAACCAGGCGTGACAATCGTTGCCTTGATGGGGTCCAGCATATTAAATCCATCGGCCAGATCGCCAAAACCGTGCCAATTGGGATCTTCATCTTTCTTTTTACGGCCCTTTTTCTCTGCTTTGATAATCCAGTTATCGGCTCGGCCAATTCCATCGTCCACCAGGTTTTCAGGGCCCCAAACCTTGAACCACCAATCCTTGCCGTATTCCGCATCTACCTTGCGCATGGCACGTCGGAAATCCAGCGCTTCCGCAATGCTTTCCTCCACCAAAGCAGTTCCACCAGGAGGCTCCATCATGGCCGCAGCCACATCGCAGCTGGCAATGATGCTGTACTGTGGACTGGTGCTGGTGTGCATCAAGTAGGCTTCGTTAAACAAATGCCGGTCTAAGTGAAGTGTTTGCGAGTCTTGCACCAAAACATGACTTGCTTGGCTGATGCCCGCAAGAAGCTTGTGTACCGACTGCGTGGAGTAAACCATCGCTTCTTTGGGTCGAATGCGTTTTTTGCCCATGGCATGGTAAGTGCCGTAAAACGGATGGAAGGCGGCATGAGGCAACCAAGCCTCGTCAAAGTGCAAGTTGGGAATATAGCCATCCAACATATTCTTGATGGTTTCTGTGTTGTACAAAACACCGTCATAAGTGGATTGGGTCAGTGTCAACACTTTGGGCTTGAGCGTGCTGCTGGCATTTCCTTTGAGCAAAGGGTTGGCCTTGATTTTGGCTTCAATCGCAGCAGGTTCGAATTCACTCTGCGGAATGGGCCCAATGATGCCGAAATGGTTTCTTGTGGGTTTAAGGAAAACAGGAATAGCACCTGTCATGATGATGGAGTGCAAAACGGATTTGTGGCAATTTCTGTCTACCACCACCACATCGCCAGGCGCTACTGTGTGATGCCACACAATTTTGTTGGATGTACTGGTTCCATTGGTCACAAAAAAACAATGGTCAGCGTTGAAAATTCGCGCTGCGTTTCGCTCACTCTCGCCAATAGCACCATCGTGGTCAAGAAGTTGCCCCAACTCTTCGACAGCATTGCAAACGTCAGCCCTGAGCATGTTTTCGCCAAAGAACTGATGAAACATCTGGCCCACAGGACTTTTTAGAAATGCGACTCCGCCTGAATGGCCAGGGCAATGCCAAGAGTAAGAGCCGTCCTCTGCGTAATCCAGCAAAGCTTTGAAAAAAGGTGGCTGCACGCCCTCTAAATAACTTTTAGCCTCACGAATAATGTGTCTTGCAACAAACTCAGGGGTGTCTTCAAACATATGGATGAAGCCATGCAACTCTCGCAAAATGTCGTTGGGCAAATGACGCGAAGTTTTTGTTTCGCCGTAGACATAAATAGGGACATCCGTATTTTTTCTCCGGACTTCATCAATGAAACTGCGAAGATTGACCACCGCAGGGTCTAAATCGGGACCTGGCGTAAATTCTTCGTCATCGATAGAAAGAATGAAAGCACTTGCGCGTGATTGCTGCTGCGCAAACTGACTCAGGTCGCCGTAACTGGTGACCCCCATGACTTCATAGCCCTCGCTTTCAAAAGCTTGGGCCAGCGCTCGAATACCAAGCCCCGAAGTATTTTCAGAACGAAAGTCTTCGTCAATGATGACGATGGGAAAACGAAATTTCATCAGCTACTCCGAGCGAGGTCAACCACAATGGGACAAACCGTGAAGTTTACCTGTCGAGCGCACTGATACAATGAAAAGACAGGAGAGGTGGATGAGCGGTTTAAGTCGCACGCCTGGAAAGCGTGTGAGGGTTAATAGCCCTCCGCGGGTTCGAATCCCGCCCTCTCCGCCAGTAAGCAGTTCTAAAGAAAACAAAACCAGCCCATAGGGCTGGTTTTTTATTTTTACTTTTATTTTTTAGCGTCGTCAGATTTGAACCATCCACCCACAGTGTCAGAGACAGAGTCATAAGCAGATGACAAAGTAGAGCAAGCAGTGAGGCAAAAGCTCATGCAAAAAACAATTGAAATGGATTTGAAGGTTTTGGTCATGGTCTTCCTAAAAAATTATCTGCAGAGGTGTGAATGATAGTGGACTTAGATCCATTACCTCAGCTCTAAATTGGCCCTTTGGTATTCATAATTCAAAAAAATTTCTTTCACACTCAAATGTTAATGCACTAAAGCATGTCGGGTGTCTGAACTGTAAGCAATATGGTTTGATCCCCCTCGGGGCGCAAGCGTGAACGCAACCACCATACGGCTCCTTTTTTCACTGAGCATTCTGGTTTTTGAAATCCTAGGACGATAGATACCGCTTCACCCAAGGTGGGTTGATGACCAATCACCAATACCGTATTTTTGCTGGTCGGCCATTGAGCTGCCTCCAACAACATATCTGCTGTGCTTTGTGGGGTGAGCGCAGAACTCAATTTGTATTTCCGACCCAAAGCCATTGCAGTTTGCTCTGTACGCTTAGCAGGACTGCAAAGAATACGCGTACCTTCAGGCAGTTGCCTCTCAAGCCATTGGGCCATTCGAATTGCTTGCCTTTCCCCGCGTGGCGTCAAACTCCTGCTCATATCGTCTTCACCAGGGGCTGCTTCATGGGCTTCGGCATGACGCCAGAGGATCAAGTCCATATCAATTTGCTTTCCGGAATTTTTTCATCAATTCAGTTTGAGCACTGAGACCTTTTGGATTTTCTGCCAACGGCTGACGAAGGTAAGACCCCGCTGAATTGAGCAACCAAGCATCTGCCGAATCATACAAATAGGCAACCAAGCATTCATCAATGATTCGTTGGCGAAGCTTGACATCCAAAACTGGCCAAGCAATTTCGATACGCCTCATCATGTTTCTGTTCATCCAGTCTGCACTGGACAAATACAAATCCTCTTTGTCGCCAGATCGGAAATAAAAGACCCGGGAATGTTCTAAAAATCGACCAATGATGGATCTGACCCGTATGTTGTCGGTAAATCCTGGTATTTGAGCTGGAAGAATGCAAGCACCACGAACAATCAGATCAATTTTCACTCCACTTTGTCCCGCTCGAACCAAATCTTTGGCCAAGCTTTGGTCTGTCAAGCTGTTCATTTTTAAGATGATTCGCCCAGGAACACCATCTGCTGAAGCCTTGATTAACCGGTCAATCGTAGCGGTTAATTTGGATTGCAAATTGAAAGGCGCAACCCAAAGATGCTTCAACGTTGGCAAACGCCGCTGGCTAGCAAGCTGCGAAAACACATGCTCAATATCAGAGGTGATTTGCGTATTGGCAGTCAAATAACTGATGTCTGTATAAAGTCTTGCTGTTCGAGCGTTGTAATTTCCGGTCGACAGATGGGCATAGCGAATAAGCCGATTGCCCTCCTTGCGGGTCACCAAAAGCATTTTGGCGTGTGTTTTGAGCCCAACCACGCCATAGACCACCTGCGCTCCAATTGACTCCAGTCTCTCTGCCCAGTTGATATTTGCCTCTTCATCAAAACGAGCCTTGATCTCAACCACCGCAGTCACTTCTTTGCCTCGGCGAACAGCCTCACGCAGCAGGTCCATCAACTCTGAGTCAATGCCTGTTCGATAGACGGTTTGTTTGATAGCCAATACCTTCGGGTCATTCACTGCTTGACGCAAAAAATCCAAGACGCCTGAAAAACTTTCAAAAGGCTGGTGAATCAGTACATCCTCTATCTTGAGTTTGGCAAAAATAGATTCCTCTTTGTTCAGTTGATGAGGATATAACCCCTGATGGGGTTTGAAAAGCAAATCGGGCTTATCGACCAAGTCAATGATTTGACTGAGCCGAACAAGATTGACAGGGCCATGCACGCGATACAGCGCATTGGGTGGAAGCTTGAATTGATGCATCAAAAAATCAGCCAAATAATCCGAGCAACCAGACGACACTTCCAAGCGCACTGCAAGACCAAACTGTCGGTGCTCTAAGCCATGCCGAAGTGCCGTACGCAGATTTGTGACATCTTCCTCATCAACCAGAAGTTCGGAGTCACGGGTCACACGAAACTGGGAAAAATGCCCCACCACGCGGTCGGGGAATAAATCCGTTAAGTGAGAACGAATCACACTGGACAGTGTTACC
>Ga0194090_1004_pt1 | contig 8667 bp, 10 predicted proteins | sample LauGreFa1BDMLBDN_2_FD_133660 | JGI IMG/M metagenome (GOLD analysis project Ga0194090, IMG submission 133660)
CCTTGACGCGCGGATGGTTTTCTATATTTTCAGAAACAGAAAGTGTGCTCATCGTGATCCTTTTGAAAAATACAAACGGTGGTTTGTGATGTTAGCCAATGAATATCTGCAGTTCGGTCAACACTGGGATACGGATCGCATGGATGGCAATTGGTGAGTATGGTGTTTGATTTTTTTGGAAGCGCAGAAGAAATGGACAACTCTGATCGATTATCCAAGCCGCTGAATGCCGATCTTCACATGCTTAATGGCACCGCTGGTGCGGTTGCTGTTTACGCTGGTGGGTCTGGGCCTCCTGTGGTGTTGGTGCACAGCATCAATGCGCTGGCATCTGCCGCTGAAGTTCGTCCTTTGTTTGACGCATTGCGACAAGGCAACAGCGTCTATGCCATTGACCTGCCAGGCTATGGCTTGTCTGAACGTTTGCCTCGTGCTTACTCGGTGGCAGACATGTGTAACGCCGTCCGGTTGGTGGCAAACTGGGTGGCGCACAGGCACACAAGCCAACCGCTTCAAGCCATAGGTGTGTCGCTGTCATGCGAATTTTTAGCCCGTGTGGCGATGCAGACACCGGGCTTGTTCCATTCCTCTGCGGTGGTTTGTTCAGCGCTGATATCCACAACGTATACGAAAGCCTCAATTTGCCTGTATGGGTAGTGCATGGCACACGGGGCGATTTCACCGATTACCGCGCTTTAGCGTTGGTTCGTGATCGACCCCATTGGCATGTCACGGTGATGCAGACCGGGGCCATGCCTTATTTTGAAGACAACGACACTTTCATGGCGGCCTACAGGAGCTTCCCGTCCCGGGCTGCAACCCGACCATAGGCACAGCGAGAAGGGTGTTGTTGCGTTTTGTTTCGAAAAGCAACACCCTTGCAGTCAGCCAAAGGTGAGATCTATTAAGCCCTGGGTCACTGTTTAGAACCTTCTGAGAGTCTGCGACCAATGCCAACGGCATAAGGCGCGGCGCGGGCAGCGAGCATCGGGTCACTAGAGGGTTCAACCCCTTTGGGCAAGACCGTGGGTACAAATGTGATGTCGCGACAGGCTCCACCTGAATCTTCCGACACAGCGGTGACTTTCAAACTGCCAAGCGTGACTTTGCGTCGGCTCTCGGGCAGGGGTACGGTGGCACTGTCAAGCCGATCACCGGGTTCTGCCAATTGCAGATTGAAATTGAAAGAGACTTGGCTCTCTTTGACGCGCTGGCGCAGGTCGTCGAACAGAAAACTGGGTCCCTTGGCCTTGGCTTCCTCATCGCTCAGACCCATCACGCCACCTGCAGGCTCAAAAATCCATTTGCCAAACTGCTTGTCACCCTTGGCATTGACAAAAGCAAAGGCATGCACGCCCCAGTAGTTGACGGTTGCAAAGCTGGCTGGCACAGGTTGACTGGCAAAGTACTTGCCTTGCAAAAGCACTTCAGGGTTGGCTTCTGCAAACGCTTTGACCTTGTCAGGATTGGGCGCTTTGGTGGATGGGTCAGGCGCAAGTGACTCTAAGCGACCCAGTAATTGGGTTGGTGTGGAGGAACCAAAAACAGGCGCAGAAATATTGCCCATTTGCCACGTTTCACCGCCAGGAATGTTGAATTGCAACGCCATATTGCGTTGACTCTTGGCGTTATCAACCGCTTTGGGGTTACCGCCGCCAACGGAGAAGCGAACGATGACAGGTATTTTTTGTCCATTGAAAACAGAAGCAGAGGACAAGTTGCGACCATCAGCGCTACCGACGAATTCACCCGTGGCACATATGCCTTTGGCACCCGAGCGGCGAAAGCCTTCAAATTTTCCACCGGCCGCTTCAAATGCATTCACCATGGTTACGGGGTCCACGGTTTGCGCATTGACAGCAGATAGCATCAGAAGTTGGCTGACAGCGAACAATGTGAGGGCTGTGCGGTTTGTGTATGAATTGATTAACATGTCGGTTCCAACTTGATGAAGATAAGTCTCATAGTAAGTTAAATGAAACCCACCGATCAGAACCAATGAAATTCCCCCAGCATCCTAGATGCCTATAGGCCCGAATCACAAAGTATTCATTGAAAACGAAAATATGTTTCCATGTTGAAACTCATCAGCGCAACACCCAGCCCCTTTGCCTGAAAGGTGAGGATTGCGCTGGCTGAAAAAAATATTGCATTTGAACTGATCACTGAAGTTCCATGGAACCAAGGTGCTTTGACCGAGCAGCACAACCCACTGGCCAAGCTTGCAGTCTTGTTGCTAGAAGACCGTAGCAGCATCTTTGACTCTCGTTATATTTTGGATTACTTGGAGTGGGTTTACCCTCAGTCACCACTTTTGCCCAGCGCATAAAGTGGTTTGACGCTGGAAATCCCGTCACTGAAATGGCATTGGGTTTGAGTGATGCGGCGAGTCAAACATCGAAAAGGTCTGCCACAATAGATATTTGTTCAGGGATACAAATAATCGATCTGTCCGCACAACATGAAATTTCTACCCATTTATTTTTTGGTCACCTTGCTGAGCGTTGCGCATGCACAAGTCAGCTTGGAAGAGGCTCGCGCATTGGTTGGCAATGACAAAGTGACTGTTTTAGATATTCGTGAGCCAGAGGAGCATGCAACGGGTGTTGCCAAAGGTATGAAGTTGATTCCCATGAGCACCTTAGAGTCTCGACTTCGTGAAATACCCAGAAATCCTGACTCTCGCGTGCTTTTGATTTGCAACACACAAAATCGTTCAAGCGCTGTTGCAAAAGAACTGCGCTCGCGCGGATTTACCAACGTGGAGTATGTTCGTGGCGGAATGAGCGAATGGGCGAAAAGAGGTTGGACTTTGGTGTCACCCCCAAAGCCTTAGCCGTTGAACCGGGCTCAACCCATGTTTGCAACGACAACGTGTTCAGTTGACCTGGCCACGGGCAAGGACTTCTATCAAGCCATTGGATTGGGCTTTGATAACCACAAACTCACCCATGGCTAGGTTCTTATCGGTGAGCGCAGAGATCACAACCTGATGAGTCACCCAAACTTCAAAACCTGAACTGATCCCTGAAGCGGTCTCACGTGCTTCATTCAACTGAGCCAAACGGTCTCCTTGTCCTTGAAAAAACGAATTCAGAGCTGACCAAGGTGTCACTTTTATTCGTTGACCAAAAGCAGCATGGGCAGTGTCAATACATCGGCACCATTGGCTAGAGCGCACTCGTTGTGGATGAAGTTGGTGTTGTTCAAGCCAGCGACCCAACCTGCGGGCTTGTGCAATGCCTTGTTGTGATAAGTTGCGTTGAGTCTTGCAGTCATCCATTTGAAAGCCTGGGGGATCGCCAAAACCTGGATACGTCTGCGCATGGCGCATCAAGATGATCACGCCGGGTTGATTTATCGCCCGCAGCAAATTTTCATCCGCATGGGCTAAGGTTGGTAGGAACCAAACCCCTAAAAAAAACCTGAGAACGGTAATCGACATATGCATCTTGTTGCCAAGCTTACACCCACAGCTTGAAGAATTTGTTTCCAGCTCAATGGTGTGGATTGTTCAACTTTATCTAGAACCAAAGACGTAATCATTAAATATATGGGACCATTGAAAAACGCAGGGTGATGCTTGTTTTTTGATATGCGAAAAACGGGGTTCAGCTTTGCTGAGCAAGTTGCCAAATAAGAATAGTCAGATCTTGCGTGAGAGAACTTGTTTTATCAGGAGCAGAAATGTTTTGGTTAGCAGATCTTGTTCTAGCGATTCACTTTGCATTGGCTGCTTTTGTGACGTTGGGATTGCTATTGATTCCAGTGGGGGCTATTTGCAGTTGGCAATGGGTACGCAACAGGATTTTTCGCACTGTGCATGCAGGGCTAATGGTTTTTGTAGCGGCCGAGGCAGTGATTGGTATGACCTGTCCACTCACAACCATTGAGGCTTATCTGCGAGGTACTGCGGCCCAAGAGTCTTTTGTGGCTCATCATCTCAGCCGTTTGTTGTACTGGGACTTACCAATCAATTTCTTTTTGTGGCTATATGTGGCTTGCTCTGTCTGGGTGATGTTTTTATGGTGGTATTGCCCCCCATTTCTGAGCAAGAACATTGACCATATTTCAGATGGGCTTTCATAAAGTTCAATTTCAAACGTCTTTGCTGCGAGCGCGCTGGTAGGTACAGATGCCATCGCGCATGCGCACATCAGGTAAAAAACCATCGATTTCTGGCATAGGGCTGCATCTGTTTAAAGTTTGAAGCCCAGTGGTAAAAGTGAAGATTCCACATGAGCGCTTAGGAATTTTTTCGGTTCATTTCTATTTGATCTAAGGTTGGCATTGGTTCCCCAAGGGGAAGGTTTCGATTGGCAATTCGTTTGCCTAGTTCATTGCTTTGGGTGTGATACAAATGAAGGTATGTTGCTCACAGTGAGATTTGGCCATTCTTGAATCAAATATAGACCACTTGGTGGTTGCGGCCCGCAGCCTTGAACAGGGCGTCGCTTGGTGCGAAGCCACTTTGGGCATCACACCCCATGCGGGCGGTGCACATGAACAATTCGGTACACACAATCGTTTGTTCAAAATTGCAACGCCGCGTTTTGCCTCGGCTTATTTTGAAATCATCGCAATCAATCCCTTTGCCTCCACCTCCCAAAGCAGTACGCACAAGCGTTGGTTCGACCTGGATGACGATGCTTTACAAGCATCGATTGCTCAACAGCCTACTTTGATACATTTTGTCGTGAGCACCACAGATATTCATGCCGCAAGCAATACTTGGAAAGCGCAGGGTTTGGACATCGGGCCGGTCGTACTTGCCCAGCGTCAAACCGATAAAGGACTGCTTGATTGGCAAATCACCGTGCGTAATGACGGTCAAAGACAATTCAATGGCGCACTGCCGACTTTGATCCAATGGGGTAAGCCGAATGCCATTGAGCCCATGCGGATGCACCCGTGCAACAACTTGCCTCTTTCTGGCGTGGGTTTGCAAAAAATCACGGTCTCGCATCCTGCTGCTGAAAAATTGCGAACTGCTTATGAAGCGATTCATTTCAAGGATGCAGAAATAGCCCATGGCAATGCGAATATTTCTGTCCATTTAGACACACCCAAAGGACTGGTGGTCATTCAGAGTCTCGGACGATGAATGCATGCGAACAGATCATGCTGGTGCTGAGAGCCTATTCACTCATATATTCACACACTGATAGGCAAAAGCCAAAATCTGCGATTTTTTGTCTTTAAATTTGGATCAACGAATCTTCACCAATGAACTCCATATAAGCATCATCCAAGCTGACAGGTTGAACGCTCAGTGATGTCAGTTTGGCGCCGTCCAGCGCCTCCATGATGTCACGCAGGTCCAAGTTTTGCGGCAGAAAGAGCTTGATATGCCCCGCTTGCTTTCTAACAGTCCATCCCCGCAGCATCGCACGCTGGGTGATGGTTTCGGGGTCTTCGGACTGAACCATGGCCACCGCCTGACCTGGCATGCGAACAAGCAAGTCGGCCACGCTACCAGTGGCCACCACTTTGCCGTTGCGCATCAGGGCCACTTTGTTGCAAAGCCTCTCAGCTTCTGCAAGATGATGGCTGGTCAACAAAATTGTCATCCCATGATCACGCAAATTCTCTATCAGTCGCCAAAGCCCCGAGCGTGCTTCAACGTCAACAGCTGCTGTGGGTTCATCTAGCACCAACAGGGCAGGTTGGTGAATCAAAGCCGCAGCCAAGTGCAACCTTTGTTGCCAACCACCCGAAAGCTGTCCAACGCGTGTCCTTGCGAAGGTATTCAGTGAAAAAGTGTGCATCAGCTCAGCAACACGTTGCTGACACTCGTGGGCCGAAAGACCGTGAATCCGTCCAAAAAAATGCAGATTCTCAGCGGGAAATAAATCGGGATAAAGCGCGCAACGTTGAGTACAAAATCCAACCAGCGAACGATCTTTGTTATTCATTCGATTGAGCGGTTGGCCCATCAGACTGATCTGTCCAACGTCTGGCAACAGCAATCGGCAAATGATGTTCAAAACAGTTGATTTGCCACAGCCATTGGGGCCAAGCAGTCCTAAAATTTCACCGCGCTCTAACCGAAGACTAAACCCGTCAAGGACCTTGTGTTTGCCAAACGCCTTGTGGATCTCGTTAATTTCCAGTGCGGTTGTCATCGGTTTTTGTCCGAGTCAAGCAGTTGCTGATATGAACCTAAGCCTAAAGTCAGGCACAGACCACAAAACCCCAAAAGAAATATCAATTCAAAGAGAATATCGACAAAGTTTTTACCATAGGCTGCAACACCTTTGAAGGCCTGATTCATGTGCAGTATTGGGTTGATTTGAGCAAGGTTTTGCATGGCTTGCGGCATGATTTCAAGCGGAAAGAAAGTACCGCCGAGCACCAAGATAGGAACACCAATGGCAGACAAGGCAACCACCACTTCTTCGCTTCGTCTGGCAAATCGCACACCCAGAAAAAATCCCATACCCACATAGGAAAACACGCAAAGTAGCAAGACCAAGCCACCCAACAACAGACTACCGTGGTATCGGGCGCCCATCAAAAAAGCAATGCTATAGAGCATGACCACTTGCATCAACGCCAGCAGCAGTTGAGACAGCACTACCCCGAAGAAATATGCGACGGGGCGCAGAGGTGTGGTTTGCAAGCGAGAGAGGGTGCCTCGTTCACGCTCTGCTGCAATGATGGCAACCGTACCGCCCAAGCAACTGAAAAACAGGGCTGCGCCTACCAATATCCCTGCAGCAGCTGCATCTAAGCCAGCTCGCATGCTGATGTTGTTGGCATAAACCCAACCAAAAAGCAGCATCATGGTCGCCGGGAACAGAGCCCAGAAAACCAGCCCTCTCTTTTGCCGCCATTGCTCAAGCAAAAGTCGCTGCGTAACAGCCCAAGTCTGATTCAATACCAAAAGGGTGCTCGTCATGGAGTGGATGGTTTAAAGCGGACTGCATCGGGAATGACAGTTTCCAGGGCTTTGGCGGACATCAAGACCCCCGGTATACCAGCACCTGGATGGGTACTGGCACCCACCATGAACAAATTTTCAATGTCTTCACTGCGGTTATGGGGTCGAAACCAAGCACTTTGCAACAGCAGCGGTTCAAGACCAAATGCAGCGCCCTTGTATGAAAGGAGCTCATCTTGAAAATCTTGCGGAGTCGTCATGAATGAGACGGTCAGATGGTCCTGCAAATGTGGAAGAACTGTTTCTTCTAAAGCTTTGGCTATAGCGGCGCGGTAAGGCTCTGCTTGAACTTCCCAATCAGTGCCACTGTCCAGGTGAGGTACAGGAGCGAGTACATAAAAACTATCGCACCCAGCAGGAGCCATGCTTGAATCGGAGGCCGTGGGACGGTGCAAGTAGAGACAGAAATCTTCAGCCAGAAGGTGGTTGTTGAAAATATCTTCCATCAAACCTTTGTATCTGGGGCCAAGCAGCATCATGTGATGGGGCACGTCGTCAAAATGCTTGTTGGTTCCAAAATACCAAACAAACAAACTCATGGAATATCTGCCGCGTTCTATCTTGGCGTTGTTCCATACTTTTCGGTGCTGAGGATCAATAAGGTATTTGTAGGTCCATGCGGTGTCGGCATTGGATACAACCACATCGGCATAAATTGTTTCACCCGATAAAAGGGTCACCCCACATGCCTTTCCATTTTTGATGTCGATACGTTGAACTTGTGCGTTGGTTTTGACACTGCCGCCCATCTCCTCAATCAGGCTCACCAAGCCGTTCACCAACACACCAGTGCCGCCCATGGCCCAGTGCACACCATAACGTCTTTCAAGTGCATTGATGAGTGAATACACACAGGTGACCGAAAATGGATTGCCGCCAATCAACAGCGACTGCAGGCTCAGAACTTGTTGCAACTTGGGATGCTTGATGTGTTTGGCAACCAACGCATAAAGGGTTCGCCAACCCTTCATTCTGGACATGGAAGGCAAGGCCATCAGCATGTCGCTTATGCTGTCAAATGCATGCGCACCTAAGTTTTCAAAGCCCAATTCAAAGCAGATATCTGCTTCTTTCAAAAAAGCGTCATACCCGCGCCCCGCATCGGGATCCATACGCAGGATTTCATTACGCATTTTCACGGGGTCACCGCTGTAATCGAAATGATCGCCGTCCGCAAATCGAACTCTGTAGAAGGGATCGAGTTGCCGCAGCTCAATATCGTCCGCCATGCGGCGGCCTGCCAAAGCCCACAGTTCCTCGAGTAAGAAGGGTACGGTGATGATTGTCGGGCCCGCGTCAAAGGTGTAGCCATCTTTTCGAAAAACGCGGGCTCGGCCGCCGGGCGTATTCATTTTTTCAAGTACTTGAACACGCCAGCCTTTGGCGCTGAGGCGAATGGCTGCCGCTAAGCCACCAAAACCACTGCCAATGACCAATGCGACGGGAGCTTTAGCATCAGTATGACGTGGACTATTTCCCACCGCGCTTGCATTCATTTGCAAAGTCATGTTGATACAGCGTTTGGCATGAAGGCTTTATACAGCTTAGCCAGTCGGTAGGCAGCACAGACATACGTGTATACAAATTGAAACAGCTTGTTTGTCGACGCAGAAATTGTGACGACACCATCAGGACATTTTTTCAGAAATGAATCTGCAGAGAAAGTCACTTGGTCAGGCGGATTGATTGCCAAGTTGAAAGGAAAAAGAACCGCATTTAACTCG
>Ga0194090_1119_pt1 | contig 8642 bp, 9 predicted proteins | sample LauGreFa1BDMLBDN_2_FD_133660 | JGI IMG/M metagenome (GOLD analysis project Ga0194090, IMG submission 133660)
GCTCGCTGGCTGCTGCTGGCTGCAACTACGTGCAAATGGACGACACCAACCTCGCCTACCTGTGCGACGACAAAATGCGCGAAGCCGCGCGCCTGCGCGGGGACGACCCCAACGAGCTGCCGCACCGTTACGCCGCCTTCATCAACAAAGTCGTGGCGCAAAAGCCCGCTGGCATGACCTTGGCCATGCACCTGTGCCGGGGCAACTTCAAAAGCCACCACTTCGCCGCTGGCAACTACGAGCCCGTGGCCGAAGCGCTGCTGTCGGAGATGGACATCGACGCGTACTTCTTGGAGTACGACGACGACCGCAGTGGCGACTTCCGCCCCTTGCGTTTCCTGCCCAAAGGCAAGCTGGTGGTGCTGGGTTTGGTGACCACCAAGTTTGGCGCCATGGAGAGCAAAGACAGCCTGAAGCGGCGCATCGACGAGGCCGCCAAATACGCGCCCATGGACCAACTCGCGCTGTCACCGCAGTGCGGCTTTTCCAGCACCGTGCATGGCAACAACATTGCGGTTGAAGACCAGCGCAACAAACTGCGCCTGGTCATTGAAACCGCGCAAGAGGTGTGGGGCGACCATTGACGCCTTGGGAGTGACTTTATAGCGAAAAGTGCCGGGGATAGATGGGGCGGCGGGTGACTCAGGTCAATCAGCGCCAAGGGTTGATAACTTCCAACCCCAGTCCTTCAAAGTCCTTGGCGTTTCGGGTAACCATGCTCAAACCATGAACCAAGGCCGTGGCAGCCAGCAAACTGTCAATGGCTGGCAAGGGTCTCCCAGCCGCAGCGACCAATTGCCCCCAACGATCTGCCACGTGCTCATCAATGCTCAACACGCGTCCCATGAAAAACATCGACATGTCGGTCTGCAACCAATCGGAGAGCGCCAACCTTAGTGCTGCATCTTTCACCCCATCGATGCCTTTGCGCAACTCGCCCAGCGTCAACACACTCAAATAAAGCGAAGTCGCTGGGCGAGCAGCAAACCAAGCCGACACAGCCGGGTTGGGCGTTTTGCGCCGCAACTCCGACAAGACATTGGTGTCGAGCAAGTAGCTCACAAGGTCACATCGCGGTTGGGGCTGGTATCGCGCTCAAATTGAACGTCGGCCGCCTCAAAAAGCGGTGAGCTTTTCATCAACGCCTCCAAACCTTGCGAATTGCCCGTCAAACGGTCGTACATGGTTTGAGACACCACCACCGCGACCGATTGCCCGTGGTGGGTGATGTACTGGGGGCCTTCGTTTTCAGCGCATTTGACCAGCTCGGAAAAACGGGCCTTGGCCTCTTGCATTTGCCATCTATTCATGAGAAACCTCGCCTTCCATATTCTGACCTGACTGGTCAGAATATAGCATTCTCAGCTCCCCCAGAGCCATCGGGTCAACGCGTTTTGGCCCACTGCGGAAAAAACCGCTTCACCACCTCGCCCTCGAAACTCAGGGCGTGGCAACCGTTCAGGGCTGAAGATTGGGTTTGTCCGCCTTGGGCTTGGGCTTTGGGGTCTTCGTCGGCGCGTGACCACAAGATTTGATAAGCCGTGGTGGCCATCACCGGTAACAACTCGGTCATGTGGGTACAGCCCAGCACGCCTTTGAACAAACGTTTGACCGCCAGGTTGAAACCCGGCTCGATGCGCAGGCCCACCAGTTGCTGGTAGCGCGGCCCGATCTCGCTGCACACGCCATAAGGCGCGGCCAGGGTTTGCACCTTGACCGCGTGGATCAGCCGTTCGCGGTCGATGGTCAAGCACAGTTTCATCAGGTGGATGGCCTCACCAGCGGGCACAGGCTTGGTGCGCAGTTGCAAATCGTGCGGCTTGGTATCGGTGAGCGTGCCTTCAATATCAACCAGGCCATCGTCGCGCTCAAAACCCTCGCAGTGGATGGTGCGCAAATGCACGGGTTTGCGCTGCAAGGGTGCATCGGCAAGTGATCGGGTTGGGGGGTCAACAGACATGGCAGCCAGCAAGGGTAAACGCCAAGCATAACAAGGCCAGGGCGCCAGCCTCCTCAGGTGATGGGCGCCGGGTTAAAAAGCACGAGGTCGTTTTTCAAGCCCCAGTGTTCGGCCCATGTTTTGCGGCCGCTGGCCACGGCCAGCATCAGCTCAAACATCTCCCAACCCACTTGCTCGATGCTGGCCTCGCCGGTGGCGATGCGCCCGGCGTTGACGTCCATCAGGTCGTGCCAGCGGCGCGCCAAGTCGTTGCGGGTGGCCACTTTGATCACCGGCACCGGCGCCAGGCCATAAGGCGTGCCGCGACCGGTGGTGAAAATGTGCAGGTTCATGCCCGCAGCCACTTGCAAGGTGCCGCAAATGAAATCGCTGGCGGGCGTGGCGGCGTAAATCAAGCCTTTATGGCGCAACTTTTCGCCAGGCGCGAGCACACCGGAGATGGGCGCACTGCCCGACTTGACGATGGAGCCCATGGCTTTTTCCACAATGTTCGACAGCCCACCCGATTTGTTGCCCGGCGTGGTGTTGGCGCTGCGGTCCACCGAGCCGCGCTGCAAATAGGCGTCGTACCAGGCCATTTCGCGGATCATGGCGTCAGCTACTTCAGGGGTGGCGGCACGGGCGGTCAGTTGGGCGATGCCATCGCGCACCTCGGTGACCTCAGAGAACATCACCGATGCACCGGCGCGCACCAGCAAATCGGTGGCAAAGCCCACCGCTGGGTTGGCGGTCACGCCCGATAACGCATCACTGCCACCACATTGCACACCCACCACCAAGTCGCTCGCGGGACAGGTTTCGCGCCGGCGCTGATTCAGCCGCTCCAAATGCACACGGGCCTGGCGCAAGATGCTGGCTATCATGCTCATGAAGCCCACATGGGCGTCGTCTTGCAAGCACACCACATCCAACACAGAGGCATCGGTCGATGAACGCGCATCGACCAGCGGGATGCTGCCGGGGGGCAAGAGGCGATCAGGTTGGAGTTTTTCGCAGCCCAAGCTGACCACCATGACCTCGCCCCCGAAATTGGGGTTCAGGCTGATGTGGCGCAGGGTGCGGATGGGGATGACCGCATCCGGCGCATCAATCGCCACACCACAGCCATAGCTGTGCGACAAACCCACCACATCATCCACATGCGGGAACAACGGCAGCAACTCTTGGCGGATGCGCTGCACCGCAAACTCCACCACCCCTGTGACGCATTGCACCGTGGTGGTGATGGCCAAGATGTTGCGCGTGCCCACGCTGCCATCGGCATTGCGGTAGCCCTCGAAGGTGTAGCCGAATAAAGGGGCCCAGTCGGGCGCGGGGGCCGTGGCTTTGGGCAAATCAACCAGGCCGCAGGCATCGGGCATGTGCAACACCCGCTCGTGCACCCAACTGCCCGCAGGCAAGTCACGCGCCGCATGGCCGATCACCACGTTGTAGCGGCGCACCGGTGAACCAGCGGGCACGTCCACCAAGCTCACCTTGTGCCCTTGGGGCACTTTGTCGCGCAACACCAAACCCGCACCGGGGCCCGTGCTGGGCAAAACGGTGCCCGCCGCCAAACCGCCATCGTTGGCGACGATGGCCACGTTGTCGTTGGGGTGCATGGCAATCAACAGGGGTTTAGCAAGTGTGCTCATGGGTTCGCAAAGTTTTTCAGGGCTGCATGGATGGGGTGGCAGCACGCCAACGTGAAGCATGCTCGGCGTTCACAGCCCCTGGCGGGATGTGGCCTTGCAGCAGGGCCCGGGTTTGGGCCACGGTCTCCAGGGCTTGGTGTTCGGTGGCGGGCGGGGTCAGGCCGCCAATGTGCGGCGTGGCAATCACACGGGGGTGCTGGGCCAAGTCCAAGCTCGGTGTTTGGTCCGGGCCTCGGCCCACGTCCAGGGCCGCACCGGCCAATGGGCCGTGGTCCAAAGCGTGGCGCAAAGCCCCCTCATCGACCAAATTGCCGCGCGCGGCATTGATGAACCATGCACCAGGCTTCATCTGGGCAAAGGCGTTGGCATTGAACAAATTTTCTGTTTCTGCAGTAGCAGGGGCCAGACACACCACATGGTCGCTGGCACTGAGCAAGCGCTCCCATGACACCAAGGAAACACCTGGGTCTGCGGCTTGAACATGTGGGTCGTGCGCCAGCACCTGCATGCCAAAGGCTTGGGCCAATGCACACACCTGGCGCCCAATGTGGCCATGGCCCACCACGCCCACAGTGGCGCCACGCAATTCACGCCCCATCAGCGCTGGGGCTTCTTGGCCCGCTTGGTAGTGGATGCGCGACGCACTGATGTGGCGCACTGCGTCGATCATCACGCCCATGACCCATTCGGTCACGGCCGTGCCAAAACCAGCGCTGGCGCGGGTGATCAAAATGCCTTGCTGCGAGGCTGCCGCCACATCGATGGTGCGGATGTCCATGGCGCAACGGCACACCGCCCACAGCTGGGGCAAAGCAGCGAAGACCGCCGCGTCAAATGGGGTTTGACGATAAGCGATGATGATGTCGCAACCCTGGGCGGCGGCGACCAAATCGGCACCTTGCCAGTCTTGATCAGTGGGGTTGAGGCGCACCTGGGCGACGCCACGCAACTCGCTCAGTGCACGGTCACCAAAATAAGTGGGCAGGCGCGAGTGGGGATGGGTGACCAGGACCGTGGCCATCAGTGGCCTACTTCATCAGCCCTGGCAACCACAAGGAGATGGCCGGCACGTAGGTGACCAGCAGCAAGGCCACGCACATGGCGCCATAAAACGGCCACAGCTCTTTGGAGACCTGCTCCATCGTTACCTTCCCCACCGCACACCCCACAAACAAGGTCGGCCCCACAGGTGGGGTGATCAGACCAATGCCCAGGTTGAGGATCATGATCATGCCAAAGTGCACCGGGTCAATGCCCAACTTGGCAATCACCGGCATAAAGATGGGCGTGCAAATGAGCAGCATGGGCGCCAAATCCATGAAGGTGCCCAACAGCAACAGCAGCAAGTTGACCAAAAACAAAAACACATATTTGTTGTCGGAGATGCTCAGGAAAAACATGGTGATCTTGGCCGGTATTTGCATCAAGGTCATCATGTAGCCAAAGGCCACTGAAAAGCCAATCAGCATCATCACCATGGACACGGTTTTGACCACCCGGTGCACCATGCGCGGCAATTCACTCCACTTGTAGTCGCGGTAGACCAAGAAGGTGACCAAAAACGCATACACGCAAGCCACGGCCGCCGATTCGGTGGGTGTGAACACCCCCGACAAAATGCCACCCATGATGATGAAAATGGTCACCAAACCCCACAGGGCATCGGTGACGATTTTGGGGATGTCTTTGAGCGCCACGGGCTCGCCCTTGGGGTAGTCGCGCTTGTGCGATGTCCACAGCACCAAGCCCACCAAGCACAGGCCAAACAACAGGCCCGGCAAGATGCCCGCCAAGAACAAGTGCGCTATCGACACCGTGCCGCCAGCGGCCAACGAGTAAATGACCGCGTTGTGCGAAGGTGGGATCATCAAGGCCTGCACGGAACCGCAGATGGTCACATTGGTGGCGAACACGCGCGGGAAACCGGCCTTGACCATTTGCGGAATCATCACCGAGCCAATGGCCGAGGTGTCGGCCACCGAAGAGCCCGAGATGCAGCCAAACAAGGTCGAGGCCATGATGTTGACCAAGGCCAAACCACCTTTGATAAAGCCGACAAACACCTTGGCCAGGTTGATCAGCCGGTTGGCCATGCCCCCTTCGGCCATGATGCCGCCAGCGAGCACAAAAAACGGGATCGCCAGCAGCGAAAAATCGTCGGTGCCGTCGGAGATTTTGAGCATGATCGCCTCCAGCGGGAGGTCGATCCACAAGGCACCACAAATCGCCGCCAAGCCCAGGGAATAGGCCACGGGCACACCCAGCGCGCACAGCACGGTGAAGGAGCCCAGCAAAATCAAGATGTCCATGCCCTACTCCAATTCAACAGCTTCGTCGCTGTACATCACCGAATCCTTGGACGGGTGCCCCACCCACACGCGCTCGATCAAAAACAAAAACGTCATCAACCCCGCCACTGGGATGGGCGAATACACCAAGCCCACTGGCAGCCCAGGAAACTCGGCCATGGATTGATGCCAGGTGATCTGGCACAACTGCACGCCATAAAACAACATGAACAAAGACATGGCAGCCATGCACAGCTCAACCGCTGCGAGCATCCACTTTTTCTTCAGCGGCGATACCGCATTGAGCAAGGACGCCACCGCAATGTGGACATTGGCACGGTAAATGGCCGCGCCGCCCACAAACGAGAAGAACACCATCATCACCACCGACGCGGGCTCTGGCCAAGACTGGGGGTTGTTCATCACATAGCGCATGAACACCCCATACGGAATGATCAAGGTGATCACCACCAAAGCGGTGCCTGACAGCGCGATGCAGGCCATATAAAGCCATTCCATGGCCTGGGCATACGCTTGTTTGAGTGTCATGTCGGATGTCTTCAAAATGATGTGGCCCAGCAAACCATGCTGGGCCACGCGCACACAGGCTTTTTTACTTGGTGTCTTGGATACGCTTGATCAAAGAAGCGTACTTGGCACCGTACTTGTCGCGGATGGGCTGGGTGGCTTTGAAGAAAGCCGGCTTGTCCGCAGGCACAAACTGCACACCCAGGCCTTTGAGCTTGGACTCGGCTTCGCGGGTGTAGTCGTCCCACAGTTTGCGCTGCTCAATTTGGGCTTCGGCCGAGAACTTGCGCACCAAGGCCTGGTCGTCTTTGCTCAAACCTTCCCAAGATTTTTTCGAGAACACAAAAATTTCGGGAATGATCAAGTGGCCGGTCAGGCTCATCACCTTGGTCACTGTGTAGTGGTTTTGCGCCAGCAAGGTGGGCGGGTTGTTTTCAGCCCCATCGACCACACCGGTTTGCAAGGCGGGGAACAGTTCGTTCATGCCCATGGCCACACCATTGCCGCCCATGGCGTTCATGGTTTCCACGAACAAGGGATTGCCCATCATGCGGATCTTCATGCCCTTGAGATCGGCGGGTGCCGTGACAGGTTTGTTGGCGTAGACGTTGCGGGTGCCCGCGTCCATCCAACCCAGTGCCACCAAGCGTGAGCCGGGACCGTTGGTCATGCGCTCGAGCAACTCTTGACCAATCGGGCCGTCAATGACTTTGCGCATGTGCGCTTCATCGCGAAACACAAATGGCATGTTGAACACATTGACCTCGTCCACCACCGGGCCCATGGCACCGACCGAGATGCGGGCAATTTGCAAAGCACCGACCTGGGCCTGCTCGATCATCTCTTTCTCACCGCCCAATTGCATGGAGGGGAACATTTGGATGGAGATGCGGCCATTGGTGGCGGCCTCCAACTTTTTGCCCATGCGCACAATGGCCTCGACCGTGGGATAACCCAGCGGGTGCACATCGGAGGCTTTCAGCACCATTTTGCTTTGGGCCTGGGCCTGAAACCCAAACGCCGAGGCCCCGATGGCCAAGCTGGCGGCGATCCATTTGACGAGTTGTCTTTTTTTCATGGTTTGTCTCCTGTGTTGAAAAAGGATGGTGGGGGAAAAGAACTCAAAAGGGTGAGGACATGCGACGCGTTCACATCGGCCCCATCTTCACAAAGGCCCCGCCTTGGTACTGCACGGCGGGATCACTCAAATCGGGCTCGGGGGTTTTTTCGTAAATGGCTTGGCGAAATACATCCGAGCTGTCTTGGGGCACATAGCCCACATGGCGAGCGCGGCTGTTGTCCCACCAAGTGACGGCGTTGTTGGACATGCCAAAAATAATGCTGTGGCCCAACACGGGGGTGGTGAGGCAAGCGGTGATCAAGCGGTGCAAGTCGTCATAACTGAGCCAACTGGCCAGCATGCGCCTGTCGCGCGGCTCGGGAAATGAAGAGCCAATCCGCACACAAGCGGTTTCGATGCCATAGCGGTCAAAGTAAAAGCGGCTCAGGTCTTCGCCAAAGGCCTTGCTCAGGCCGTACAAACCGTCGGGGCGCGGTGGGTCATCGGCGGTGATGGTTTGGCCCTGCTTGTAAAAACCGGTCACATGGTTGGAGCTGGCAAACACCACGCGGCGCACCCGGTTGATGCGGGCCGCCTCATACAAGTGGTACATGCCAACGATGTTGGCCTGCAAGATCGGCGCCCAGGGCTGCTCGGTGGACACGCCACCCAAATGCACCACCGCGTCCACACCGGCCATCATGGCCTGCACGGCATCGGCATTTGCCAAGTCAGCTTGAACCACCTCCTCACCCGCTTGGGGCTGACCCAAATCCGCCACATCGGACAAGCGCAACACCTGGCAATTGGCCTTGAGGCGGCCACGCAGCGCCTGTCCCAAACCCCCAGCAGCGCCAGTGAGCAACAAACGGTGATGTGAAGGCGGCATGGTCATGGGGCGGTTCGTGGCGCGAATCGGTGCATCCAAGGGTTAAAGGGGCTGGACTTTCCAAATGGCTTTGCTAAAGTCAGGCATTGGGTTATCTGTTGTCAGACAACTAAAGTCTAACTGTCTTCATTCTGAGGTCAAGGGGAAAGAGATGGAATCAAGGCAAACCCCTAGTGTTGCCGGCGGCCCCGCAGCGGCGTCCAACCCACGTGCACGCCGCCCCGGTGGTTTGGTGGGGGAAATCGTGGCCTCGTTGGGCGAACGTGTGCAACAAGGCCAATGG
>Ga0194090_1115_pt1 | contig 8116 bp, 10 predicted proteins | sample LauGreFa1BDMLBDN_2_FD_133660 | JGI IMG/M metagenome (GOLD analysis project Ga0194090, IMG submission 133660)
GGAAGACATACAAGAAGAGTACAGCTTAATTTCTTCATGAATCTATCTCTCTGCGTGGCCCGAAAACGGGTGTGTGGCTGGTTTGGCAAGTAGGCGTTGGCCGGGGAATCAAGTCGGAGCGGGGGGCACTGTGGGCGTGGCAGGTGCTTCATCCCCGGCAGCATCCTCGGTGCCAGGCTCGCCATCTGAAGCCTTGCGCTGTGTTTTTTGCTTCAGCTTATCTTCTTTTTTGCGCTTTTTGGCCAACTCCTTTTGGCGTTTTTCATAGCTGTAATTGGGGGTTGCCATGGTGGGTCCTTTGTCAGGTTCTGCGGTTCAAGAGTTGAGCGGCCAATTGGTGCAAGGCCTCTCGGTAAGGTGAGGGGGGCAGGGCGCTGAGTGCTGCCATGGCGCGTTGGGCCTCTGCGGCTGCGGCGGCTTGGGTCGCCTCCAAGGCCCCTGTGCTGCGCACAATGGTCACAATTTGTTGCAGGGCTTGCAAGTCCCCGGTTTCAATGGCGTTGCGGATGGTTTGGCTTTGTTCAGGGCTGCCGTTTTGCATGGCCAAGATCAAGGGCAAGGTGGTCTTGCCTTCGCGCAAGTCGTCGCCCAAGTTTTTGCCGAAATCGGTGCTGTCGCCCGCGTAGTCCAACAAGTCATCGACAACTTGAAAAGCGGTGCCCAGGGCTTGACCGTAAGTGGCGCAGGCTTGTTCGGTGGCTGAGTCAGATTGCGCCAAGATGGGGGCCAAGCGTGCACTGGCTTCAAACAGTTTGGCGGTTTTGGAGCGAATCACCAACAAATAGTCGTCTTCACTCAGCGAGGCGTCATGGGTGTTCATCAGTTGCAACACCTCGCCTTCAGCGATCACGTTGGTGGCCTCGGCCAAGACTTCCATGACGCGCATTTGGCCACTTTCGACCATCATCTGAAAGGCCCGCGAGTACAAAAAGTCACCCACCAACACACTGGCGGGGTTGCCAAAGCTTTGGTTGGCAGTGGGGCGCCCTCGGCGCAGGGTGGATTCGTCCACCACATCATCGTGCAGCAATGTGGCGGTATGGATAAATTCGACAACGGCCGCCATGGGGTGTCGCTGTGGCCCTTCAAAGCCAATGGCTTTGGCCATCAGCAGCAACAATGCGGGCCGCAGTCGCTTGCCGCCAGCGGCAATGATGTATTGTGAAACTTGGCCCACCAGTGGAACGCCCGAGGACAGGCGATCGTGAATGATGCGATCCACTTCAGACATATCCTGGGCGATCAAGGACAGGGCTGTGGTGGAGGCGTCAGGCGAAGTTGACAAGTGGTGTGGGCTCTGGGTAAGGGTTCAGATCATTATAGGTATGGCTTTTAGACCCCACAGATGTCCCTGGGTCATGCCAATTCCTGTCGCAGCCTCGATGTGCCACATGAGGGCTCTGATCGGGCCGCAGATTGAAAATCAACCACTGGTTATAAATTCTGATAGAATTTCAGGTTCTTCAAAAATCCTTTTGGAGAGCCTTCGAAGAACATTTTCCCAGAGGTCCTTATGTACGCGGTCATAAAAACCGGTGGCAAACAATATCGTGTTGCTGCTGGCGAAAAAATTAAAGTAGAACAGATTGCTGCGGACGTTGGCCAAGAGATTGTGATTGACCAAGTGCTCGCCGTCGGCAACGGCGCAGAGCTCAAAGTTGGCACACCCTTGGTGTCCGGTGCAACTGTCAAAGCCACAGTGTTGGCGCACGGCAAGCACGACAAAGTGCGCATTTTCAAAATGCGCCGTCGCAAGCACTATCAAAAACGCCAGGGGCATCGGCAGCAATTCACCGAGCTGCAAATCGCTTCGATTCAAGGTTGAGGGGCTAAGTCATGGCACAGAAAAAAGGCGGCGGCTCTACGCGCAACGGGCGGGACTCCCAGCCCAAGATGTTGGGTGTCAAAGCGTTTGGCGGTGAGTTGGTGAGCGCAGGCTCCATCATCGTGCGTCAACGCGGCACCAAGTTCCACCCCGGTACCAATGTTGGTATCGGCAAAGACCACTCTCTGTTCGCCCTGGTGGACGGTCATGTGAGCTTTGCGGTCAAGGGTGCATTGAACAAGTCCACGGTCAATGTCAAACCCGCTTGATGTGCGGATTTGATGCTGACAAGCCCCGACTGGTCGGGGCTTTTTTATTGATTAAGATGCCTTTATGAAGTTCGTGGACGAAGCGCTGATTGACGTGATCGCCGGTGACGGTGGGAACGGCTGCGTCTCGTTTCGGCACGAAAAGTACAAAGAATTTGGCGGGCCCAATGGGGGCGACGGCGGACGCGGAGGCCATGTGTATGCGGTGGCCGACCCCAGCCTCAATACCTTGGTGGACTTTCGGTTTTCGCGCCGCCATGAGGCGCGAAAAGGCCAGCATGGTTTGGGCTCCGACATGTTTGGTGCGGCGGGCGACGACATCACCTTGAAGATGCCGGTGGGCTCGGTGATCACAGATGCTGAAACCGGCGAAGTGCTCTACGAGATGCTGGTGCCGGGCGAAAAAATCATGATCGCCAAGGGTGGTGACGGCGGTTTTGGCAATATGCGGTTCAAAAGCTCGATCAACCGTGCACCGCGCCAAAAAACACCGGGATGGCCGGGCGAGCGCAAAAACCTCAAGCTCGAACTCAAGGTCTTGGCCGATGTGGGTTTGCTGGGCATGCCCAATGCGGGCAAATCCACCCTGATCACGGCCATTTCGAACGCCCGACCCAAGATCGCTGATTACCCCTTCACCACCTTGCACCCCAACTTGGGCGTGGTGCGGGTCGGCCCTGAGCAAAGCTTTGTGGTGGCCGATATCCCTGGGTTGATCGAGGGGGCCTCTGAAGGCGCGGGGTTGGGACACCAGTTTTTGCGCCATTTGCAGCGCACCCGATTGCTCTTGCACATGGTGGACTTTGCGCCCTTTGACGACAACGTCGACCCCGTGGCGCAAGCCAAGGCCATCGTGGGCGAGCTCAAAAAATACGACCAAGCCTTGTTTGAAAAACCACGTTGGTTGGTGCTCAACAAAATTGACATGGTCGATGCCGATCAACGGGTGGCGCTGGTCAAAGATTTTGTGCGCCGCATGCGCTACAAAGGCCCGGTGTTTGAAATTTCAGCCCTCACCCATGATGGTTGTGACGCCTTGTCCAAAGCCATTTACAAATATTTGCACGCCCAGCACCTGTCCACCTTGGCCCCGGTCGATGTGGACCCGCGCTTTGCGGGCACGGCGGCCGATGCGCCTTCCACCCCCATGTGAATGGCGATTCACCGATGAGTGACAACGCTGCCCACGTCTTGCGCGATGCGCGCCGCTTGGTCATCAAGGTGGGCTCAACCTTGGTCACCAACGAAGGCAAAGGCTTAGATCAACAAGCCATCGGTGAGTGGTGTCGCCAAATGGGGGCTTTGGTGCGCGAGGGCCGCGAGGTCATCATGGTCTCCAGCGGGGCCATTGCCGAGGGCATGAAGCGTTTGGGTTGGCCCACCCGCCCGCACGAAATCCACGAATTACAAGCCGCTGCCGCTGTGGGGCAAATGGGCTTGGCGCAAATTTACGAATCGAGTTTGCGTGAACATGGCTTGGGCAGTGCCCAAGTGTTGCTCACCCACGCCGATTTGGCCGACCGGGAGCGCTATCTGAATGCCCGCTCTACCTTGCTCACCTTGCTGCAGCATGGTGTGCTGCCGGTCATCAACGAAAACGACACGGTTGTCAACGACGAGATCAAGTTCGGCGATAACGACACCTTGGGGGCATTGGTGGCCAACTTGGTCGATGCGGATGCGTTGATCATCTTGACCGACCAAAAAGGCCTGTACAGCGCCGATCCTCGTCGTGACCCGACCGCCACATTCGTGCATCAAGCGCGCGCCGGAGACCCCAAGCTAGAGGACATGGCGGGTGGTGCTGGATCGAGCTTGGGCAAGGGCGGGATGATCACCAAAATTTTGGCCGCCAAGCGGGCCGCAGGTTCTGGTGCTTCGACCGTCATCGCCTGGGGCCGCGAAACGGATGTGTTGCTGCGCTTGGCCCATGGCGAAGCCATTGGCACTTTATTGGTAGCTCCCACGCAAAAGCAGCAAGCCCGCAAGCAATGGATGGTGGACCACTTGCAACTGCGCGGGTCGGTGACGATTGATGGCGGTGCACTGGCCAAGCTCAGCTTGGAGGGCAAAAGCCTGCTGCCCATCGGCATGACCGCTGTGCAGGGCGATTTTTCGCGCGGGGATGTGATTGCCATTCGCGCCACCGATGGGCGCGAAATTGCCCGTGGTTTGGCCAACTATGCCAGCGCTGAGGCGCGCTTGTTGTGCCGTAAGCCGTCCACTGACATTGAAACATTGCTCGGTTATGTCGCCGAACCCGAGATGGTTCACCGCGACAACTTGGTTTTATTGGGCCAAGCCTGAGCCGCGTTTCTGGGGGTGCCGCGCCAAGCGGCCAAGGGTTCAGCGGCTGGTGCCGTCCGGGTGTGGATCAAAACTGCCCCCCGGTGGTAACTCCAGGCCCTCTGGGGCATGACCATTCGGGTCGATCTGTCCCATCATCCGTGGCGATGTTCTGTACAGGCGCTGTCGCCCGTCCTGGCGCGGCAAATAGCGCGACAACTCGGTCAGCGCCATTTGATAAACCCCACGTTTGAAATCCACCACCGCGTCCAAGGGCACCCAGTAATCGTTCCAGCGCCAAGCGTCAAACTCGGGGTGGTCGGTGGCGCGCAAATTCAGTTGCCAGTCGTGGGCCTGCATTTGCAGCAAAAACCAGATTTGTTTTTGTCCCTTGTAGTGCCCACGCGCTTCGCGCCGCACATAGCGGTCGGGCACTTCGTAGCGCAACCAGTCTCGGGTGCGCGCCACCACCCGCACATGGTCGGGTTGCAAACCCACTTCTTCGTGCAGTTCGCGGTACATGGCCTGCTCAGGGCTTTCGCCCCTGTCGATTCCCCCTTGGGGAAACTGCCAGCTGTGGGTGCGGATTCGCTTGCCCCAAAACACCTGGTTTTTCTGGTTGAGCAGGATGATGCCGACGTTGGGTCGAAACCCTTCACGGTCAAGCATAATCAAACCTCAAAATTCTTTAACTGATCCCATTATGCACAGACCGTCTTCCCCATCAAGGGGTTTGACCCGAGTGCCATATCTCTCCAGCCGGAACTTCCCCGCCCCATGAAAGCCTCCCAATTCCTCATCTCCACCCTCAAGGAAGCCCCGTCCGACGCCGAGGTGGCCAGCCATCAGCTGATGATGCGCGCGGGCATGATCAAAAAGCTGGGCGCCGGCATTTACACCTACATGCCCATGGGCCTGCGGGTGATCCGCAAGGTCGAGGCCATCGTGCGGGAGGAGATGAACCGCGCGGGTGCCATTGAACTCACCATGCCGGTGGTGCAGCCCTCGGAGTTGTGGCAAGAGACCGGTCGTTTTGAAAAAATGGGCCCCGAGTTGCTGCGCATCCAAGACCGCCATGGCCGCGACTTTGTGGTGCAGCCCACCAGCGAAGAGGTGGTCACCGACATCGCCCGCCAAGAACTGCGCAGCTACAAGCAGTTGCCCAAAAACCTCTACCAAATCCAAACCAAGTTTCGCGACGAGCGCCGCCCCCGTTTTGGCCTGATGCGTGGGCGCGAGTTCATCATGAAAGACGCCTACAGCTTTGACCGCGATGCCGACGCGGCCAAGGCCAGTTATCAGGTGATGGCGCAGGCCTACCGCGCCATCTTTGACCGCTTTGGCCTGCGTTACCGCGCTGTCGCCGCCGACAGTGGCGCGATTGGCGGCGACCTGAGCGAAGAGTTTCAAGTGATCGCCGCCACGGGTGAGGACGCCATCGTCTACTGCCCCAGCAGCGACTATGCCGCCAACATGGAAAAAGCCGAGGCCTTGGCCCCGCAGCAAGCCAGGCCCGCTGCCCGCCAAGCGCTGACCAAAACCCCCACGCCTGGCAAGAGCACCTGTGCCGACGTGGCCGAGCTTTTGGGCCTGCCTTTGACCAAAACCATCAAATCGCTGGTTTTGGCGACAGATGAGCTCAATAACGAGGGTGTTGTTGTTAAATCGCAGGTGTGGCTGTTGCTGGTGCGCGGCGACCACGACATGAACGAGGTGAAGGTGGGCAAACTGCCCGGCTTTGAAAAAGGCTTTCGGTTTGCCACCGTCGCCGAAATTGAAGACCATTTCGGCTGCAAACCCGGCTATCTAGGCCCCATTGGCTTGCAAAAGCCGTTAAAAATCGTCATTGACCGCGAAGTGGCTGTGATGGCCGATTGGGTGTGCGGCGCCAACGCGGTGGACTTTCACATGACCGGTGCCAACTGGGGCCGCGACGTTCCCGAGCCTGACTTGATTGCTGACATCCGCAATGTGGTCGCCGGTGACGCGTCGCCCGATGGCAAAGGCGTGTTGGCGATTGAGCGCGGCATCGAGGTGGGGCATATTTTTTACCTCGGCACCAAGTACAGCCAAGCCATGAACGCCACGTTTTTGGCCGATGACGGCAAACCCAAACACTTCGAGATGGGTTGCTACGGCATTGGCATCACCCGCTTGCCCGCTGCGGCCATTGAGCAAAACCACGATGCCAAAGGCATCATTTGGCCCGACGCTTTGGCGCCCTTCACGGTGGTGATTTGCCCCATCGGCCCCGACCGCAGCCCCGATGTGAAAGCTGCGGCCGATCAGCTTTACGCCGATTTGCTGGCCGCTGGTGTGGACGTGATCTTGGACGACCGAGGCGAGCGCCCCGGTGCCATGTTCGCCGACTGGGAGCTGATTGGCGTGCCGCACCGCGTGACCATTGGCGACAAAGGCCTGAAAGACGGTTTGGTGGAGTACCAACACCGCCGAGATGCCGAGGCCAGCAAGGTGGCGGTGGGTGAGGTGTTGGGGTTGTTGAAGAGCAAGCTTTAAACTAAAGTGTCATTTTTCATGCTGCACATGGCTGAGTGTCGATGATCGTTGCTGGGTGGCGCGGAGGGTCTGTGCAATTTGCTCCGTGTCCCCCGGCCTTCGGCCTCCTCTTTGACCTGCGCAAATCGCACAGACCCTCCACGCCTTTCAAGTGCGGTTTTCTATCCATCAAGGAATCCACATGAAATTCGGCTACGCCTTGACTCACGTGTGTTGACATAGGCGCAAGGGTTGCCGCGGTTGCGAAGCGGCTTAGCGCAGCAACTCCACTTCCAAGCCTTCAATGTCCAATTCTTGCCACACCCGGTCAGCCGTCAGGGCCACCGCGTGACGCTCGATGGCCAGCGCCAAGCAGGCCCGGTCCCCCAAAGACAAGCCCAAGGCTTTGGTGGCAGGGCGCAAGCATGCGGCGGTTTGCGCCTGCGTGCGGTCAAAGGGCACCACTTCAAAAGGCAAGGCAGCTTGTAAAGCTGACATGTCTGATGGGCTCATGCCTTTGTCTGCCGCTCGGCTGAGCACTTCGCTCAAATTTACGCTGCTCATCAGCACTTTGGATTGCTCAACATGCTGGGCCACGGTGTCATGACCGGGCTCTTGCCACAAATAGGCCAGCAGGGCCGATGCATCCAGCACACAGGTGCTCATTCTTTAAAGCCCTCGCCCCGGCGATCGGCAATGAACTGAGCCACCTGTTGGCCATTGGCTTGGGGTGGACAAAATTGTTGAAACATGGCTCGGGCTTGCTCCAGTTGGCTGCGTTGCGTGCTCAGGCGCGCTTGGCCATCCACCAACTCCCACAGCACGCTGTCGCCATCCTTCAGGTTCAGGGCACGGCGTATTTCGACAGGGATCACCACCCGGCCACCTTCAGAAATTTTCATGGAAAGCATGTGAAATCTCCATCTATTCAATAGATGACATTTTATTTTTAAATGACATTTATGTAAGTATGCCATTTTTCATTGACTCTCCAGCATGTTCATCTTCAAACCAAATGTTTTGTGCACAAACCGCTCAGTGGCATCACTCGTCACCATTGAATGCAGATGTGACCCCTCAATTAAATTACGATGTCCCCGCTGCAGCAGATGCAGTAAAAGGGCTGAATAGATGATCCATTGGCGGTTAGGGTGGCTGTGCGGGCTATTGGTTGGGCCCCTGGCTGTGCTGGCCGGGCCGCAGCGCGAGGAGGATTTGGCCGATGCGGTGCGCCATGCCT
>Ga0194090_1178_pt1 | contig 6544 bp, 7 predicted proteins | sample LauGreFa1BDMLBDN_2_FD_133660 | JGI IMG/M metagenome (GOLD analysis project Ga0194090, IMG submission 133660)
ACCTGCGACAGGCGCTGGGCGATGCGGTTTTCCACCATGTCGCTGACCTGGGTGATGGGGCGCGAGGGCGAACTCAGGGCCAAACTCAAGATGGGTGCATCGGCTGGGTTGACCTTGCTGTAGGTGGGCGGCATGGGCAAATCGGTGGGCAACAAATTGGCCCCAGCGTTGATGGCGGCTTGCACCTGTTGCTCGGCCACATCCAGCGCCAGATCGAGCGAAAAGCGCAAGGTGATGATGGACGCGCCGCCCGAGCTGACCGAGCTCATCAGGTCTAGCCCCGGCATCTGGCCAAACTGCCGCTCCAAGGGGGCAGTGATGGACGAAGTCACCACCTCGGGGCTGGCCCCGGGGTACAAGGTGGACACCTGGATGGTGGGGTAGTCCACCTGGGGCAAGGCGGCGATGGGCAACCACCGGTAGGCCAAAGCGCCAGCGATCAGCATGGCCACCATCAGCAACGAGGTGGCCACCGGGCGCAGGATGAACAAGCGCGAGAGGTTCACCACCGCTCCCCTGGTGTCGCAGCAAGCCGCTGCGGGCACACCCGGGCGCTCATCAGGGCTCCTGGGATTGGCGGCGCTCGCGCATGCGCTGGAAGAAAGCGCGGCGCTCTTCGGGCGACATGTTTTTCACCCGTTCTTGCACTTCGGGGGGCAAGCGGTCCATCCAAGCGGGACGCCCCGAACCGCCACCGGCTGGGCCTTCGGACGCACCAGCAGGGGGGGCTGTGGGCGCGGCGGCAGTCGCAGGTGGGCTGGCTCCCGCTGGTGGTTTGGCTGCGCCCGCAGGCGGCGCGCCAGGCGCGGTGGGTTTTGCGTCTTTGGCACCACCCACCGCCGCCGCTCGCGGCGGGGCCGACTTGACCACCTCGACCTTGCTGCCATCGCGCAAACGGTCGGCACCATCGGTGACCACTTTGTCACCGGCTTGGATCGGCCCGCGAATGGCTTGCCAGTCGCCGTCTTGGGCATCGAGCTGCACCACTTTGGTCAGCACCGAGTTGTCGGCTTGCACCACATACACAAAGGTGCCTGCAGCCCCGCGTTGAATGGCGGCACTGGGCACGGCCAGGCTGTCTTTGAGGGTGTCCAACTCCAAGCGGATGTTGGCAAATTGGTTCGGAAACAAACTGCCATCGGCATTGGGGAAAGTGGCTTTCAAGCGCAAGGTGCCAGTGGCCAGGTCGATGGCGTTGTCGGTGCTGCTCACCCGCCCTTGGGCCAACATCTGTTTGGCCTCCCGGTCCCACACCTGCACCGGCAACACCTGGCCCGAGCGCAGTTTGCGCTGGATCAGGGGCACATGGATTTCGGGCACCGCAAACAACACCGCCATCGGATCGGTTTGGTTGATGCTGACAATGCCATTGGCGTCGCCCGCGCGCACCAAGCTGCCCAGCTCGGTTTGCTTGAGGCCTAAACGACCAGAGATCGGGGCCACCACCCGGGTATGTGTGAGTTGCAGTTTGGCCGCATCCAATTGGGCCTGGTCAGACTGCACCGTGCCTTGCAATTGGCGCACCAAGGCTTGCTGCGACTCCACTTGCTGGCGCGCAATCGCGTCTTTTTCCAACAGACCTTGGTAGCGTTGTAAATCGAGTTGCGCATTGCGCAGTTGCGCCACATCGCGCGCCAACTGTCCTTCGGCCTGGGCCAATTGGGCCTGGGCATTGCGGTCATCGATCTCGGCCAGCACATCGCCGGCACGCACCATTTGCCCTTCAGAAAACCGCAATGCCTTGAGTTCGCCATCGATCTTGGCGCGCACCACTGCGGTGTTCAAGGCCGTCAAGGTGCCAATGGCCTGGATGGTTTGGCGCACGTCCATGCGCTGCACCTCGGCCGCGCTGACGGCTTGGTTGCGGCCGCCGCCAAAGCGCCCACCCTTGGCACTGCCCCCTTTGCCCTCGCCCTTGGCCTCGCCCGCCATGTCGGCGGCCATGGGACGCCAATAGAAGTACCAAGTCCCGGCACCGGCCAAGGCCACCGCGAGCACGGCCAAAGCCACATAACGCCCCGTTTTTCGGGCGCGGCGCTGGGGTGACAAGGGGGACAGAGACATGGGGACAACAGGGGTGAAATGAGCCCGATGTTAACCACTGGGCATGAAAGCCATGTCCCCAGGTGGCAGACCCCGTGGGGGGTGCAGGGAATGGTTCAAAGCAGCCGGGATACCCCAGCGGCCAACAAGCTGAGCACCAGCGTGGTGGTGATGGGCAGGAACCAGTCGCGGCCAAACAGGCGAAACTGAAGGTCACCTGGCAAGCGACCAAAACCGATTTTGCGCAACCACGGCATCAGGCCATTGAACAAAATCAGCGCCAAAAAAACCACCAGCAACCAGCGCCACATCAAAACACCCCCGAGGGGTGGGCCGTCTGGCGACCGGTGACTGGGCCTGGCCCCATGAAGGATGCGCGATGCATACCTGTTTCAAAGCGCATGGGTGCGGTCTCCGTGTTCAAAGCCCATGGGCGTCCAAGCAGGGCCACTGCCCAGCACCAGCACCTTGAACAACTCGCCCATTTCGTGCTCATGGATCAAGGTCAAAGCGGTGTGGCGCTGCGCGATGGGCAAGCCCTCGAGCAAAGGCAAGATGCCACAGTTGAGCAAGTAATTGGCTTGCGAGGTGTACCCCAGTACCTGCAGGCCCGCATCTTGGGCGGCCAAGGCCAGGCCGGTGAAATTGACGTGGGCGGTGATGTCCTTGAGGCCCACATCGGCCAGCGGGTCGCTGTCGGCGCGGTGGGCGCGGTGGCACATCACGGTGCCCATGTGGCGCTGGGGATGGTAGTACTCGCTTTCAGGGAAACCATAGTCCAGCAAGATCACCACGCCGGGGCGCGGGCTGCGCAGCATGCGCTCGGCCAGGCTGTGCACAAAGGCCTCGGCCTGGGGATGCACCTCGGTGAGATAGTCGTGTTCGCCGCCAATGTCCAGCGGCGGCCTCAGCTCGCTGGGCCGGTCTTGCCAAGCCCAGGGGTGCTCAGCACCTGGCGCAGCCGCCACCACGCCGCGCTCATGCCATTGGCCTTGGCTGCGCTGCAACAACTGAACTGGCATGGCGTCCATGACCTCGTTGCCCAGCACCACGCCTTCGATCGCTTCGGGCCATTCGCTCAACCACTGCACTTTGTGGGCATGGGCGCTGAGCTTGGCTTGTTGGTGCGCGCGCAAAGCGCCCGACAGTTCGATGATGGTGTAGCGCTGCACCGCCTCGCCCAGGCTGTCGAGCAGTTGCAGCGCCAAGTCACCGGTGCCAGCGCCAAACTCCCAGACAGCATCGGTGGCGGTGTGTTCCAAAGCCTGGCGCACCGGATGGGCCAGGGTGCGGCCAAACCAGGGGCCCAAGGTGGGCGCGGTGACAAAGTCGCTTTGCGCTGGGTCTTGGCCAATGAATCGGTCTTGTCGGCTGTAATAGCCCAGGCCGGGGGCATACAAGGCCAGGGCCATGAAACGGTCAAAGCCCATCCACCCGCCGGCGCTGGCCATGGCGCGCTCGATCAGGCGTTGCAGGGCCGGTGTGGATGGCGAAGGAAAAGGCGGTACATTCATGGCCTCTTCATCCTACCTTGTCGCCACCCTTGGCCAGGGATCATCATTTTTTCAACATGCACGATTGGGTATTGGTCACCGGCGCCGCACACCGCTTGGGACGTGAAATGGCTTTGGCCTTTGCACGCAGCGGCTGGAGCGTGCTGTGCCATTACCAGCGCTCCGAGGCCGCGGCACAGGACTTGGTGCGCGAATTGACCAGCCTGGGTGTGTCAGCACATGCGGTGGGTGGACGGCTGAACACGGCAGAGGCCGTGGCCGCGATATTTGAGCAAGCACAAGCCCATGCCGGGACAAGCTTGCGCTGCATTGTGAACAACGCGTCTTTGTTCGAGCCCGACAGTGGCCGCGACTTCAGCGACGAGATGGCGCTGCAACAACTGCGGGTGAATTTGCTCGCACCCATGCACCTGGGCCAGCACCTGGCGCGCTTGCACGCCCACAGCCCGACTGGACACGCCAGCTTGGTGCATGTGCTCGACCAAAAGGTGTTCAACCTCAACCCCGATTATTTTTCCTACACCTTGTCCAAGCTGGGCTTGGAGCGTGCGGTGAAGTTGCAAGCCCAAAGTCTGGCCCCCAGTTTGCGGGTGAATGCCGTGGCCCCGGGCTTGATGTACTTGAGCGGCCCGCAAACCCAGGCCAACTTTGACCTGGCGGCCCAAGCCAATTTGCTGCGCCGCCCCATTGACCCCAAAGATGTGGCCCAAGCGGCGCTGTTTTTGGCCCACACCGCTTCCATCACGGGCACCTGCATCCAGGTCGACAACGGCCAACACCTGGTGCCTCTGGCGCGCGATGTGTTGTTTGTGGTTGATGAATTGCTGCAAGCCAAACCATGAACCTCCCCCTGCTCCAACACCACCGGCGTTTGTTTTTGCGCGGCCTGCAAGTGCAAGCGCGCATCGGCATCCATGACTTCGAGCAACTGGCCCCCCAGCGTTTGATCATCGACGTGGATCTGTATGTGTCTCTGGCCGACACCCAGGCGGTCAACGACCAATTGGCCGAGGTGGTGGACTACGACTTTGTGCGCCAGGTGGTGCACCAACGCGTGGCCCAGGGCCACATTGGTTTGCAAGAGACCTTGTGCGACGACATCATGGCCGCCTTGATGGCCCACCCCGGGGTCCAAGCGGCCCAGGTGTCGACCCGCAAGCCCGACGTCTACCCCGACTGCGAGGCGGTGGGGGTGGAGATTTTTCGCGCCAAACCCGGCGTGTTGTGAGGCAATGACATGGCCAGCAAAGGCACCCAAACCCTGAGCCTGACCGGGCTGCGCTTTGACGCCAACTTGGGGATATTGCCGCAAGAGCAACATGCGCCCCAACCCATCCAGGTGGACGCCGAACTCAACCTGGGTTCACAACCGCTGATGCCGCGCGACGACGACATCACCCGTGTGCTGGACTACCGCAAGGTGCGCAGCATCATCATTGCCGAGTGCACGGCCGAGCATGTGAATTTGCTCGAGAGCTTGATTGGCAAACTGGCCTCACGCCTGATGGGCTTGCCGGGCGTGTTGGGCGTGCGGGTGAAGATCGCCAAGCTGGCGATCTTTGACGACTGCGAGGTCGCCATCCAGATGGAAACCGGCCAGTGGTGAAGCGCTGAACCAGGCCTTCATCCACCTGTCCACGCCAGACGCGCAGCACCAGCGCCCGCCAGAGACCGCTGGATTTTCAAGCGGCACTGAATGGCTTCACACCCAGGCTTGGATCACGTAGTCGTAGGCGCCTTGGGCGTTGGACATGTCCACCCGTTGCAACTTGATCTTCCAGTCGCTGCCGACACGCACCAAGCTGTGGCGATAACTGCCAGCAAAGTGGCGCACATTGTCGCGGCGCAACTCCAGCATGTGAAAGCGTGAATAGACTTCGAGTGCATCTTTCTCGATGTGCTCAATCATCACATTGCCCACGATGTGGTTGGTCGACCAATTCGCCGCTTGCGACCAGGCGTTGGGGTGTTGCAAGCGCCCCATGCGCACTTCCATCAGCAATGGGTCCTCGGCAAAGATCGAAGCCTGGCTGGCCCAATCGGTTTGGTCGGGGTTGGACGGCATCCAATACACGCCGTCGTCGCTGAACAAAGCGATCCAATCGGCCCAGCACTTGGCGTCGAGCATGGCGGCTTGGCGAAACAACAGCGTTTGCACTTGGTGCATCAGCGCTGGATCGACTTGGGGCGCGGTTTGCGGCACATAGCCTTGCGCGGGCACACGGGCGCGGCCCATGTGGTCGGGGGCAATCGATTCGGCACCCGTCATGGAATGCACCGCCTCGATGACGACGCCGCTGCCCAAGGCTTGTTGGGTGGTGATGGTGTTTTGGCTCATGTGGTGTGCTCCCTCAAGCGACGCTGACCGCGGGTTGAACCGCAGGACGGATATAGGCCTTCCAGGCTTTGAACTGATGGCGCATCACCACTTCGGAGGTGCCGTTGTTCGAATAGGCCACGCCGTTGACCTCGGTGTCGCCGCCCATGTTGCGGTGAAAGCTCACCCAGTCGCCCCCTTTGGACTGCAAACCCCATTGGCCCCGCGTCCAGTTTTCCAAGTCGTCGGCATTGATCATGGTCGCCGGTGAATTGACCAGGTTGAAGTACCACAGCGCGCGGCGGTAAATCGCTTCGGGCGCGCCTTTGAGCCGGAAGTGCCATATCTCGGACAAGGTTTTATCGGGACCGATGGGGCGCAAACAACGCAACTGCTGCAACGGCGACTGCACCGACAGATAGGGGTAGATCAGCACATGGTGGATGCTGCGCGAGAGGTATTCCTCGGCCTTTTCTTCCCCGTAGGCTTTTTTCATCAAGCCCTCGTATTCCACGGTATCGGGGTCGGTCGGGCGCAAGCCCATATAGGCCTTCAAGATGCCGTGGCCATGGGGAAAGTTCACCGTTTGCACCGAGTCCCATTGGTCAAAGCTGGACGCAAAGGTCGACAGGTAATGAAAGTACAACGGGGCCGCGCCTTGGTTCTTTTT
>Ga0194090_1262_pt1 | contig 6517 bp, 7 predicted proteins | sample LauGreFa1BDMLBDN_2_FD_133660 | JGI IMG/M metagenome (GOLD analysis project Ga0194090, IMG submission 133660)
GCCTCCGAGATGATTGGCGCGGTGCGTGGCATCGACCCGCAAACCGGTCATTATTTCGATGACACCAAGCGCTACATCCAGGCCAGCAAAATTTTGAGCGATGCCGATCGGCACGCCATTTACGAGGGCAATGTGCGCCGCGTGTTTCCTCGTTTGGACAATTTGCTAAAACAGAAAGGTCACTGACATGAACAACATGGGCAAAGTCAAACGCAAGATCCAACGCGCCGACAAATCGGCGGTGGAACGCCTGGCCAAATACGGTGTGGCCACCGTGCACGAGGCCATGGGTCGGGTGGGCATGATGCACACCTATATGCGCCCGGTGTACCCCGGTGCCCGGGTTGCCGGCACGGCGATCACCGTATTGCTGCACCCGGGGGACAACTGGATGCTGCACGTGGCCTGTGAGCAGGTGCAACCCGGTGACATCGTGGTCGCGGCCATCAGCGCGCCGTGTACCGATGGTTACTTTGGTGACCTGATTGCCACCTCCTTCAAAGCGCGTGGGGCACATGGGTTTGTGATCGACGCCGGTGTGCGCGATGTGTCTGAGCTGACCGCCATGGGCTTTCCGGTGTGGAGCAAATGCATCAGCGCCAAGGGCACGGTCAAGTCCACCCTGGGCTATGTGAACTTCCCGGTGGTTTGCGCCGGTGCTTTGGTCAACCCCGGCGACGCCATCGTGGCTGACGATGACGGCGTGGTGGTGGTGCCCGCTGAATTTGCCGCCCAAGCCGCCGATGCCGCAGCGGCGCGCGAGGCCAACGAAGGCGACAAGCGCACCAAACTGGCGGCCGGTGAGTTGGGCTTGGACATGTACAACATGCGTGTGCCACTGGAGAAGGCCGGTTTGGTTTACGTTGACTGATGCGCCATGGAAGGCCTCGCTGGCGAGCCGTGCGCTGGCCATGGCGATGGTCTTCGGCAAGCGGGTCAACCACTGGCTGACGCGCACTGAGGCAGACCCGCCCGAACCCAAGGACATGAACCATGCAATTTGAAAAAACACCCGGTTGGCTCGATTGGTATGCCGGCCCCAGCCAACCCCAGTTTGTATTGCCCGCTGGTGCGGTCGATGCCCACTGCCACGTGTTTGGTCCGGGCGCTGAGTTTCCCTATGCGCCTGAGCGCAAGTACACGCCATGCGACGCTTCTAAGCACCAGTTGTATGCGCTGCGCGACCACTTGGGCTTTGCCAAAAACGTGGTGGTGCAAGCCACCTGCCACGGCGCTGACAACCGCGCCATGGTCGACGCCTTGCTGCATTCGGGTGGCAAGGCACGTGGCGTGGCCACGGTCAAACGCAGCGTCACCGATGCCGAGTTACAGGCCATGCACGACGCCGGTGTGCGCGGTGTGCGCTTTAACTTTGTCAAACGCTTGGTGGACTTCACGCCCAAAGACGAACTGTTGGAAATTGCCACCCGCATCAAGGCCTGGGGCTGGCATGTGGTGATTTATTTTGAAGCGGTGGACCTGCCCGAGTTGTGGGACTTTTTCACCGCGCTGCCGACCACTGTGGTGGTCGATCACATGGGCCGACCGAATGTGAACCAAGCGGTGGATGGCCCTGAGTTTGCGCTGTTCATGAAGTTCATGCAGCAGCACGAAAACGTGTGGAGCAAGGTCACTTGCCCCGAGCGCTTGTCCCTGGCGGGGCCTGCGGCGCTCAATGGCGAACGCATGGCTTACCGCGATGTGGTTCCCTTTGCCCGCCATGTGGTCGAAACCTTTCCCGACCGTGTGCTCTGGGGCACCGACTGGCCACACCCCAACTTGAAAGACCACATGCCCGATGACGGTTTGTTGGTCGACTTCATCCCCCACATTGCGACCACCGCTGATTTGCAGCGTCGCTTGTTGGTCGATAACCCCACCCGGCTTTATTGGCCCGAACTTTGGAAAGGCTGAACCATGGCATTGGACAAACCCTACCTGGACGTCCCAGGCACCACCATTTTTGACGCGGAGCAATCGCGCCGCGGCTACTGGTTGAACCAGTTTTGCATGTCCTTGATGAAGGCCGACAACCGCGAGCGTTTCAAGGCCAATGAGCGTGCTTATCTGAATGAGTGGGACATGACCGAAGAGCAAAAAGATGCGGTGATCGCACGTGACCTCAACTGGTGCATCCGCACCGGCGGCAATATTTATTTCCTCGCCAAGATCGGCGCCACCGATGGCAAAAGCTTTCAGCAAATGGCGGGCAGCATGACGGGCATGACCGAAGAGGAATACCGCAACATGATGGTCGCTGGCGGGCGCTCCGCCAACGGCAACCGCGTGGTTGGCGAAGACGGCGACGCCCAAGCCCACCGACAACCCCAAGGCCGCGCTGGCCAAAACGCAAAGGCTTGACCATGGCACATATCTCCGCATCCGTATACACCTCGCATGTGCCGGCCATTGGCGCAGCGCTGGACCTGGGCAAAACCGCCGAGCCCTATTGGCAGCCGGTGTTCAAGGGTTACGAGTATTCCAAGCAATGGCTCCAAGACAACCCGCCCGACGTGGTGTTTTTGGTTTACAACGACCATGCCACCGCTTTCAGCCTGGACATCATCCCGACCTTTGCCATTGGCACCGCAGCGCAATTTCAGCCGGCTGACGAAGGCTGGGGCCCCCGGCCCGTGCCCCTGGTGCATGGGCACCCTGAGCTGGCCTCGCACATTGCCCATTCGGTCATTCAACAAGACTTTGACCTCACCATCGTCAACAAAATGGACGTGGACCATGGACTCACCGTGCCCTTGTCGCTGATGTGTGGCCAACCCCAGGCTTGGCCATGTCCGGTGATTCCGTTTGCGGTGAATGTGGTGCAGTACCCGGTGCCCAGTGGTCGCCGCTGCTTTGAATTGGGCCGGGCCATCCGCAACGCGATCAACACCTTTGACCAAGATTTGAATGTGCAAATCTGGGGCACGGGTGGCATGAGCCACCAGTTGCAAGGCCCCCGTGCGGGCTTGATCAACAAAGACTTTGACAATGCATTCTTGGACCACCTGGTCAACGACCCTGAGGCCGCTGTCAATATTCCTCACATCGATTACGTGCGCGAAGCCGGCAGTGAGGGCATCGAGTTGGTCATGTGGTTGATTGCACGCGGTGCCATGGAGGATGTGGCCAAACGCGCCCCTGGCGTGGCCCAGCCCCAGCTGAATTTGCGCCACCGCTTCTACCACGTGCCCGCCAGCAACACGGCCGTGGGCCACATGATTTTGGAAAACCCGGGCCGGTGATTCGGCTGTCTGAGGTTGAATTTATCCTTGCATTTTGATACTGACAGTCATAAAATGCAAGGATGATTGAGCGCCAACTTGTCTCTGAACTGCAAGACCGCCTGAGCTTTTACCCTGGGGTTGTGTTGCTGGGCGCTCGTCAGGTGGGCAAGTCCACGCTGGCGCGGTACATCGCCAAGCAAACCCCAAGTGCCGTTTTCTTGGATTTGGAGTTGCCCGCCGATCGGGCGCGGCTGGACAACCCCGCTGCGTTTTTTGCGGCACATCGAAACCACTTGGTGGTGATCGACGAAGTGCAAACTTTCCCTGAATTATTTGCGCAGTTGCGCCCAGAAATAGACGCGGCCAGGCATGCTGGTCGCTTTTTGTTGCTCGGTTCAGCCAGCGGCGTGCTGCTGCGCCAATCAGCCGAGTCTTTGGCTGGGCGTGTCAGCTACCTGGAGCTGTCGCCCTTGCTGTGGGATGAGGTGCAATCCTCTTTGCTGGCGCCCGCGTCGACCCACCAGGCGCAATTGCTCGCTGTCCAGCAGTATTGGTTGCGCGGTGGCATGCCGTTGAGCTTGTTGGCGCCAACCGATGCGAAATCATTGCGCTGGCGCAATGACTACCTGCAGTCCTTGGTCCGGCGTGACCTGTTGGCCTTGGGCATCACCATTCCCAGTGAAACTCTGTGGCGGTTTTTGCGCATGCTGGCGCACCAGCATGGGCAACTGTTCAATGCCTCTGCGCTGGCTGTGGCCATGGGGGGGATTTCGCCCATCACTGTCAGTCGCTACTTGGATATTTTTTGCGACGCGCTGATTGTTAGAAAACTGGAGCCTTATTTCGTGAACCTGGGAAAACGCTTGGTCAAGTCGCCCAAGGTTTACTTCAGAGACCTGGGTCTGCTCCATGCCTTGCTCAACATCGGGCAAGCCCATGACCTGCAAGGTCACCCCATGGCGGGCTATTCATGGGAAGGTTTGGTCATCAACCATTTGGCCGCGCAAATGTCGCGAGGGTTTGGGGACAATGCGTCGCTGTATTTCTACCGAACCAGCGCAGGAGCCGAAATGGACGCCGTGATCGATACGGGCAGTGAGCGCATTGGCTTTGAGATCAAGCTATCTGACGCGCCGCGCGTCACCAAAGGCTTTTGGAACGCCTGTGCCGACCTGCAACTCAGCCGCGCCTATGTGGTGGCTCCGGTCGAGCATTCATGGCCTTTGTCAGACATCGCCAAGGTGGTGCCGTTTGCGACGCTGTCTCAGTCTTTGTCATCGCACTGAATTAAACTCAACTCAGTTTCATCATTCAACTTCATTTGGAATCAACATGACCATCAAAGTGGCCCTGGCCGGTGCGGGTGCCTTTGGCACCAAGCATTTGGACGGCATCAAAAACATCGCTGGCGTTGAAGTCATTTCTTTGGTCGGGCGTGAACTCGCCAAGACCCAAGAGGTGGCCCAAAAGTACGGCATCGCCCACGTCAGCACCGACTTGCATGACAGCTTGAAGATCAAAGAAGTGGACGCGGTGATTTTGTGCACCCCCACCCAAATGCATGCCTCGCAGTCGCTGGCGTGTTTGCAAGCGGGCAAGCACGTGCAGGTGGAAATTCCCTTGGCCGACAGTTGGAAAGACGCCAAAGCCGTGGTCGACTTGGCCAAGTCGACGGGTAAGGTGGCGATGTGTGGCCACACCCGGCGCTTCAACCCCAGCCACCAGTATGTGAACCAAAAAATCAAGGCCGGGCAGTTCAACATCCAGCAAATGGACGTGCAAACCTATTTCTTTCGCCGCACCAACATGAACGCCTTGGGCCAACCGCGCAGCTGGACCGACCATTTGCTGTGGCACCACGCCGCCCACACCGTGGACTTGTTTGCCTACCAAGTGGGCAGCCCCATCGTCAAGGCCAACGCCGTGCAAGGCCCCATCCACCCCGCACTGGGCATTGCCATGGACATGGGCATCCAACTCAAAGCCGCCAACGGCGCGATTTGCACCTTGAGCTTGAGCTTCAACAACGACGGCCCCTTGGGCACCTACTTTCGCTACATCGGCGACACCGCCACCTATTTGGCCCGTTACGACGACTTGTACACCGGCAAAGAAGAACAAATTGATGTGTCCAAAGTGGCGGTGTCGATGAACGGCATCGAGCTGCAAGACCGCGAATTTTTTGCCGCCATCCAAGAGGGTCGCGAGCCCAATGCCAGTGTGGCCCAAGTGCTGCCTTGCTACCAAGTGCTGCATGACTTGGAACAGCAACTGTCATGAACACCCGCGCGCTGGGGCCGTTTCAAGTCTCGCCCATTGGCCTGGGCTGCATGAACATTTGCCATGCCTATGGCAACCCGCCACCACCCGAACAGGCCGAGCGCTTGTTGCTCACCGCCTTGGACGCGGGTGTCACCCACTTTGACACCGCCGCCTTGTATGGTTTTGGCTTGAGCGAAAAAATCGTTGGCAAGGCTTTGTCGGCCCACCGCAACCGCTTCACCCTGGCCAGCAAGTGCGGCATGCAAGGTGTGGACGTCAAAGGCGACGGCAGCTTGGTGCGCGTCATCGATGGCCGACCCGCCACCCTGCGCCAAACCTGCGAAGACGCGCTGAGGCGTTTGAAAACCGATGTGATTGACCTGTACTACCTGCACCGCTGGGACAAAAAAGTGCCCATCGAAGACAGCGTGGGCGGTTTGAGCGATTTGGTTCGCGCCGGCAAGATTCGCAGCATTGGTTTGTCCGAGGTCTCGGCCAGCACCTTGCGCAAAGCCCATGCGGTGCACCCGATTGCGGCGGTACAAACCGAATACTCGCTGTGGACGCGCAACCCCGAAATCGCCGTGCTCGACGCTTGCCGCGAGTTGGGCACGGCCTTCGTGGCCTTCAGCCCCGTGGCGCGCGGGTTTTTGGCTGGCAAGCCGATCGATATCGCGCAGCTCGACGCCAAAGACATTCGCCGCAGCATGCCGCGTTTCAACGCCGAGAACTTTCCACGCAACCAGCAATTGCTGCCACCTTACTTGGCCCTGGCGCAAGAAATCGGTTGCAGCCCTTCGCAGTTGGCCATCGCCTGGCTGCTGCACAAAGCGCCGCACATTTTGCCCATCCCCGGCACCACTTCCATCGCGCATTTGCACGACGACCTGGGGGCCATGGATGTGAAGCTCAATGCGCAACACATGCAACAGCTAGAGGCCATGATCGGCCAGCACAACGTGGTGGGCAACCGCTACAACGACCAAGCCAACTCTGAGGTGGATACCGAGGTGTTTGTTTGACCTGTTCTT
>Ga0194090_1219_pt1 | contig 4038 bp, 4 predicted proteins | sample LauGreFa1BDMLBDN_2_FD_133660 | JGI IMG/M metagenome (GOLD analysis project Ga0194090, IMG submission 133660)
CATCCAACCGCTCTTTGCAATGGCGTGAAAAGGTCATCGAACCTTTGTGGGAGAGCCGCTCTGACCACATGATCATGTACCAGCTGGCGCAAAAGCTGGGTTTTGACAAAGAGCTGGTCAAAAACTACAAGATGCAAAAAGTCAAAGGCTTGGACGAGCCGGTGCCCGATGACATCTTGCGCGAAATCAACAAGTGCGTGTGGACCATTGGTTACACCGGCCAAAGCCCTGAGCGGCTGCAAGCCCACATGCGCAACATGCATTTGTTCGATGTCAAAACCCTCAAGGCCAAAGGCGGCAAAGACGCGGCCACGGGTTACGACTTCACCGGCGATTACTTCGGTTTGCCCTGGCCATGTTGGGGCACCCCGGCGCTCAAACACCCTGGCTCGCCCAATTTGTACGACACCTCCAAGCATGTGATGGACGGCGGCGGTAACTTCCGCGCCAACTTTGGTGTGGAGCGTGAGGGCAAGAGCTTGTTGGCCGAAGACGGCTCGCACTCCTTGGGCGCCGACATCACCACCGGCTACCCCGAGTTGGACCATGTGCTGCTCAAAAAGCTGGGTTGGTGGGACGAGTTGAACGATGCCGAAAAAGCCGCTGCCGAAGGCAAAAACTGGAAGACCGACAGCTCTGGCGGCATGATCCGCGTGTTCATGCAAAACCACGGCTGCCACCCGTTTGGCAATGCCAAAGCGCGGGCGGTGGTGTGGAACTTCCCCGACGCCATCCCTCAGCACCGCGAGCCTTTGTATGGCAACCGGCCAGATCTGATGGCCAAGTACCCGACCCACGACGACAGAAAAGCCTTCTGGCGCTTGCCCACCTTGTTCAAAACCGTGCAAGACAAAAACCTGTCCGACAAAGTGCATGAAAAGTACCCGCTGATCATGACCTCTGGCCGCTTGGTCGAGTACGAAGGTGGCGGCGAAGAAACCCGCTCCAACCCCTGGCTGGCCGAGTTGCAGCAAGACATGTTTGTCGAGCTCAACCCCAAAGCCGCCGCCGATCGCGGTGTGCGCAATGGCGAGCAAGTCTGGGTCAGCACACCCACTGGGGCGCGCATCAAGGTCATGGCCATGGTCACCGAGCGGGTGGGACCGGACACGGTGTTCTTGCCCTTCCACTTCTCGGGCCGTTGGCAAGGCGCTGACATGTTGGCGCATTACCCCAATGGTGCGGCACCCGTGGTCCGGGGCGAGGCGGTCAACACCGCCACCACCTATGGCTACGACAGCGTCACCATGATGCAAGAGTCCAAGACCACTGTTTGCAATATTGAGCGGGCGTGACGGTTGCACAGCGCACCCAGCAGCCAAGCCACCCTCACCCCAGACCTGAATAGGAGATCCCCATGGCCCGCATGAAGTTCATCTGTGATGCAGAGCGTTGCATCGAATGCAATGGCTGCGTCACCGCCTGCAAAAACGAACACGAAGTCCCTTGGGGCGTGAACCGCCGCAGGGTGGTCACTTTGAACGACGGTGTTCCCGGCGAAAAGTCCATTTCGGTGGCTTGCATGCACTGCTCTGACGCCCCTTGCATGGCGGTGTGCCCGGTCAACTGTTTTTACAAAACCGACGAAGGCGTGGTCTTGCACGACAAAGACGTCTGCATCGGCTGCGGTTATTGCTCATATGCCTGCCCATTCGGTGCGCCTCAGTTTCCGGCCCAGGGCACGTTTGGGGTGCGCGGCAAGATGGACAAATGCACCTTCTGTGCAGGTGGCCCAGAAGCCAATGGCAGCCAAGCCGAGTTTGAAAAATACGGTCGCAACCGTTTGGCCGAAGGCAAATTGCCAGCTTGCGCCGAAATGTGCTCGACCAAGGCCTTGCTCGCCGGCGACGGCGACGTGGTGGCCGACATCTTCCGCAACCGCGTGCTCAAGCGCGACAAGGGCGCTGAGGTGTGGGGTTGGGGCACCGCTTATGGCAGCAGCAAACCCGGTCAAGCACCGGCCAAGCAAGGCGGCAAATCATGAGCAAAACACTTTTGTCCGTGGCTTTGTTGGCCTCTTTGGGGCTGAGTGCTTGCATGGAAAAACCCCAGATCTCCGGCACCAAGTCCGACGCCGCCCCCTTCACCGGCACCGGCAATGCGCCAACTGCGTTTGTCAACGGCGGCTGGAAGGCGGGCGACAAAACCAGTTGGGAGCAAGCATTGCGCGCCCGGGCCCAGGACGGGCAAAACGATTACGCCAAATCCAACTGAGCAAAGGCCAAACACCATGAAACGCACCATGATTTGGGCCATCGCTTGGGCCTTGCCCTGGCTGTGCAGCGGTGTGGCCGCGCAAGACAAGCCAGCCGCGCCACCTGCGGCTGTCGAGGCATCGGCCGACCCCAAGTACTTGCAACAAAGCAATGCCGAGCGTGCCCAGGTCCAACCCGGCAACAACGCACCGGTGTGGCGCCAAGTGGGTCAAGGCACCACGGGCTTCACCAGCCTGCCTGTGCGCCAAGACCCCGAAGCGGGCAATTTGGTGCAGCCCTTTGTTCAATATCCAGGCTCAAGCTTGACCAATGCGGGCGAGGCGTGGCGTCAGGTGCGCAACAACTGGATCATTCCCTATGGTGGGTCGTTGCTGGTCATTGTGCTGGGCGCCTTGGCTATCTTTTACTGGCGCCGTGGCACCATGGCTTTGCACGGACAAACAACGGGCCGCAAGATCGAACGCTTCACCCCGTTTGAGCGCAGCGCGCATTGGACCAATGCCATCACCTTTTGTGTCCTGGCGGTGTCCGGTTTGGTCATGGCCTTTGGTAAATTTTTCCTCTTGCCCATCATGGGCAGCTCCTTGTTTGGTTGGCTCACTTATGCGCTGAAAAATGCCCATAACTTTGCCGGGCCGTTGTTTGCGGTCTCGTTGGTGGTGGTGTTTCTCACCTTTGTGAAAGACAACTTGCCGAGCAAGGGCGACCTGACTTGGTTGCTCAAAGGCGGTGGCATGTTCGGTGGTCAGGAAGTTCCGTCACACCGTTTCAATGCCGGCGAAAAAGTCTTGTTCTGGGGCGGTGTGTTTGCCCTGGGCGCGGTGGTGATGGTCTCGGGTTTATTCCTGGACAAGTTGTTGCCCAGCTTTGTCTACACCCGTGGTGAGATGCAAATCGCCCACATGGTGCATGCGGTCGCAGCGGTCTTGATGATGGCCATGTTCTTGGGCCACATTTACATGGGCACTGTGGGCATGGAAGGCGCTTACCAAGCCATGCGCACCGGCTATGTCGATGAAACCTGGGCCAAAGAACACCACCAACTCTGGCATGAAGATATCGAAGCAGGCAAGATCCCTGCCCACCGCAGTCCAGCGCCCACCTCGGGGCCGGTGCAAGTTTGAACAGGAGAGCAGCATGAACAAAGTATATGTTTGGGTTTTGGCCAGTGTGTTGACCACCTCGGCCTGGGCCAAGTTGCCCGCCCCCAGCGATGAAGCCAAGGCCAAAGCCGCTGAAGCGGCGGCCAAGACCGCCCATGCTGGCAAGGTGGATGGTTTCTTGTTGTGCAAGTCACAAGACAAAGTGGCTGCCCATGTGCAGCGCACCAACAAAGCCAAAGCGGGCAAGCCCATGGCGACGCCGGCTTGTGCCGACCCCGGCAAGTTTGAATACAACCCCAACCCTGCAACGGCCACCGCTGCACCTGCACCGAGTCCTGCCAAAAAATCTTGAAGTTTTTGGCCCAAGTCAACTCAAGCCCATTTTCCGATGGGCTTTTTATTGTTTGACAGTAAGATTGCTGGTCAGTCATCAAGGGTTTGTGATGCCCATGGTGTGAAAAATTTCAGGAATTGGATCGGTAAACGCGTATGTTGACACTTTTAAACCAGTATGGCGGCATGCCATTTCTGAAAAAGGTCATCACGGCTTGGCATGAGGCGGTGGTGGAGGAGCGCGATATTCGGCACTACTTCATCAATGTCACGCCGGAAATTTTGATGAAGGACCAAATCAATTACATGGCCTTCATCATGCAACAACCCGACCGCGTTTACCGCGAGTCGCCTTATCAATCGGCACCCCTGGATGTGCAAGTGGG
>Ga0194090_1040_pt1 | contig 3565 bp, 4 predicted proteins | sample LauGreFa1BDMLBDN_2_FD_133660 | JGI IMG/M metagenome (GOLD analysis project Ga0194090, IMG submission 133660)
AATCAGTTCGCCGGCATACATGTTGCCGAACAGTCGCATGCCGTGAGACACGGTTTTGGCGACGAATTCAATCATTTGGAAGATAAAGTTGAAGGGCCACAAAATGGGGTGCGCACCGAAAGGCGCCGTGGTCAACTCATGGAACCAACCGCCAAGGCCTTTGATTTTGATGTTGTAGTAAATACAAATGAACAAAACCGACACAGACATGCCCAAAGTGGTGGACAAGTCGGCCGTAGGCACAACACGGAAATAATGGATGCTGCTGTCGAGACCTGTCCAGGCAAACAACATATGGAACAAATCGACAGGCAAAAAGTCCATGGAGTTCAACAAGAAGATCCAGACGAAAACCGTCAAAGCCAGTGGCGACACCAATTTGCGGCTTTGGGCGTTGTGAATAATACCTTTGGCCTGGGTGTCGACCATTTCAAACAAAATTTCGACGGCTGCTTGGAAACGGCCAGGCACACCTGAGGTTGCCTTGCTGGCGGCTTTCCACAACAAGAAGCTACCCACAACACCCAACAAAATACCCCAAAAAATGGAGTCGATGTTGAAGACTGAAAAGTCAATCACACCTGCCATCGGCTTGTTTTGCAGATGGGTCAGGTGGTGGCCGATGTATTCACCGGCGCTGGGAGCGTTTGCAGCTGACATTCTCTAGGCTCTTTAAAAATTAACTTTAACTTTTCAATTTAGGCACAACTTAGGCAACCGGGTGGAACACATTGCGCCAGGCAAACACCACCCAATAAACCTTCATCGTAACCACGAGGCCCACCAACATGGCAGGCCAACTTAAATCTTTGACTAACCAAACCGCCGCATAAAGCATGGCGATTGTGAGGCCAATCTTGACCAATTCCCACAGCAAGAACCCAAAAACCGCAGTACCTGAGTTCAGCATAGTGGCTTTGCTGGTAAGGCCCCGCGCGAACAACGCTGCAGGCACCACCACCGCCAAACCACCATATGCTGCCGACCAAGCCGCCGAAACCCTGCCCGTAAAGAGCCAAGTCAAAGCCGCCACAGCCAATCCAACCATCACTTGCGCCAACACCACACGCCAAACGGAGAGTAGCGGCTGTTGGCGGCGCAAATTTTGCACCTCTTCAGCTGTTAACGGCTTAAATTGCTCCAGATCTCTAACGTCTTCTGCATCATACGCATCATATGCATGGCTTACTGATTTGAGACCAAGGACGGGGCCGTCATTGCGCACTGTCTTCATTAGGCTTGTCTTGTGGTGGCATTCTGCGCTTGCATGTTTACATACAGGTTACAGAAATACCCTAAGTTCCGCAAAGCTCACGATTATAGGTGAAAACCCATACTGTCAAAAGAGGCCACAATGGAAGTCCTTAAATTCTTGTTATTTGCGCTTGGGCAGGAAGCTGATGTATGTACGAACTGATTAAATTTACCCATTTGGCAGCAGGCATTGTCTGGATGGGTGGCATGGCCGTCATGATCTGGGCGGTCCGCCCTACTGCAATTTCATTGTTTGAGCCGCCTGTTCGATTGCCCTTTTTGGCGGCGGTCATGTCACGCTTTTTCAAGTTGGTGATGATCTGCGTTTTCTTGCTTCTCGCCACAGGCGGGGCCATGCTGGGCATTGGTACGCTCATGTGCCTCATTTTTGGACACATTTACACGGTCCCTTTTCGTCGCCTGAAGTTGGCTTTGTCCCAACAAGAGTTTCCTGCAGCCGGTGCACAATTGGCCAAAATACACCCCCTGATGATTTTGAACTTTGCACTCGGCTGGCTGGCCATCGGTGCCGTGGTCATCTGGCGTTAACTCAAATCAAAAACCACATCCATGAGCGCTACTCAAACGCCCCCTATCCCAGGCGATCCTCGCAAAGAGTCATTGATTGAATACCCCTGCGACTTTCCCATCAAAGTCATGGGCGCACGCGTGGACGGCTTTGCCGAAGCCATGGCGAAATTGGCCACACAATTTGACCCTGGCTTTAACCCAGCCACCATCGAAATGCGGCCCAGCAAAGCGGGCAATTACCTCAGCGTCACCCTCACCATCAGGGCCACCAGTCGCGATCAACTCGACAACTTGTACCGCGCCCTGACCAGCCATCCCATGGTCAAAGTGGCCCTTTAACACCCCTCTTATGTTGGTCAAACCCTTAGGTCTTGTGGACTATGCTGGCACTTATCTGGCCATGCAAGACTTCACGGCTCAAAGAACGGCAGATACAGCGGACGAGCTCTGGCTTTGTGAACACTCGCCCGTCTTTACGCAAGGTTTGGCGGGCCAAGCAGGGCATGTACTCAACGCCGGCAACATTCCCGTCATTGCCACCAACCGCGGCGGACAGGTTACTTATCATGGTCCTGGCCAAGTGATGGCCTACCCCCTGCTGAACTTGCAACGCGCCGGCTATTTCGTCAAAGAATACGTTTACCGCTTAGAAGAGGCCGTCATTCGGACCTTGGCGCATTTTGGCGTCACGGGCCATCGCGTGGCCAACGCGCCTGGCATTTATGTTCGCCTGGCCGACCCTTTTGCCCACACTGCGCTGACTGGCCCCGCGGTGCCTGGCGACCCCTTCAAGGGCCTTGGCAAGATCAGCGCGCTGGGCATCAAAGTCAGCCGGCAATGCTCGTACCATGGCTTGGCCCTGAACGTGAAGATGGACCTTGAACCCTTCCAACGCATCAATCCCTGCGGCTATGCTGGTTTGCAAACCGTGGACCTTTTTACAATTGGGGTCAACACATCTTGGGAAGAAGCAGCCGACGTCTTGGCGCACAAACTCGCGCCCCTGCTATCGCCTTGATGATGAACTCAACCGTGCCTTCGACACTGAAAGAATGCAATGACCAAAGATACTGACGCTGTCCGCAATGTGGTGCGTGAAGCGCAAACTGTCGAAAACTACGATGCGTCTGCCAAGCAAAAAGCAGCGGCCAAGCTGTCGCGCATCCCGATCAAAGTTGAACCCGGTGAAGTGCTGAAAAAGCCCGAATGGATTCGCGTCAAAGCCGGCTCACCCACCACGCGTTTTTACGAAATCAAAGACATCCTCCGTAAAAACAAATTGGTCACGGTGTGTGAAGAAGCCAGCTGCCCCAACATTGGGGAATGCTTTGGCAAAGGCACGGCCACCTTCATGATCATGGGCGACAAGTGCACACGCCGTTGCCCTTTCTGCGATGTGGGCCATGGCCGCCCCGATCCATTGGATGTGAACGAACCGGGCAACTTGGCACGGACCATTGCCGATTTAAAACTCAGCTACGTCGTGATCACCAGCGTCGACCGCGACGACTTGCGCGATGGCGGCGCGGGTCACTTTGTCGATTGCATTCGCGAAACGCGTGCATTGTCGCCACTGACACAAATTGAAGTGCTGGTGCCCGACTTCCGCGGTCGTGACGATCGCGCCTTGGAAATTTTGAAAGCGGCACCGCCCGATGTGATGAACCACAACCTGGAAACCGTGCCGCGTTTGTACAAAGAAGTGCGCCCGGGCTCAGACTTTCAGTTCTCCTTGCAACTCTTGAAAAAATTCAAGGCGCTTTTCCCCAACGTTCCCACC